>Ga0214545_1003958_pt1 | contig 27980 bp, 9 predicted proteins | sample CNSS4metaG_FD_160064 | JGI IMG/M metagenome (GOLD analysis project Ga0214545, IMG submission 160064) | Root nodule microbial communities from cowpea collected in UCLA plant growth center, Los Angeles, California, USA - CNSS4 | ecosystem: Host-associated > Plants > Roots > Nodule | place: USA... | reverse complement strand
AAATATTCAAATTATTTTATTTTTTACAAGTGTAAAAAATTTCATGTATAAAAAATTACAAAGGTTAAAATGAAAAAAATAAAATAATTTAAGTATTTAGGTGAAATGATTTGATGTATATATATTAGAAAAAATTATTGTAACATGTATATATAGGTTGTAATTAAGCTTATTTACTAATTTGGTCTCAAATGGAAGATGATGAAATTGAATGATTTTAAAAAATTGGGTACTAAATTGAACCAAAAATTTAAATTGGGGTACTAAATTAAAAACAACTATTACACTGCCACGTGTCATGCTTGTAAGCTGCCACGTGGCACGATGATAAACTGACACGTGGCAGTTTTTTTAAATTTTTTGAAAAAAAAAATTAAAAAAAAATAAAATTTCATGGCTTGACACATGTCCTGTACGGACACGGTGTTAACTTCAACTTAACGGAGAGGACCAAATTGAACCTCTTTAGAAAATTGGGGTACCAAATTGAACATTCTTAAAGTTCGGGTATCACATTTAACTTTTCAAAAAAGTTTGGGTACCAAATGTATTCATACCTAAAATTTATATACAGGGAATTCTAAAAGAAGGAACTTAATGGGGAAAATTATTATTGCTTTTAAACAATGGGTATAATATATTGAAAATACCAACAGCATAATGAGATTGCATTTATAAATAATCAAAACTCTCACTTTTAATTAGATCATCGATCAGTGTCGGCCGAAAAGGTAGTACGTAACCAAAATTTTTATATTAGTTTATGGGTTTTGTTAAGGATACATAATTAATATACATTGAAATCGATATATTATATAAATAAATATGATATTAAATAAAATCTTCGTATTAATATAATTTATTTTATTTAAAAGATAAAATATTCATAATTATTATTTATAATTATTATTTTATTTTATTTAATATTTATAAATATAAATAAATAATAATTGAATAATAAAATAAATATATTTTAATATTATTAAAAATTATACATAATTAAACATAAAAAAATTTAAATTAACAAAAAATATCTTAAATATCTAAAAAATGTATAAAATAAATTTAAATTAATAAAAAAATAATATTAAACATCTAAAAATTTAAAAAGAAAAAGTTAAAGTATAAATTTGAGACTTTATTGAATTTTTTTTTTTGTTTTTAATAAAAACTTTAAAAATTTAAAAGATTTCTTTTATCTTTATAAAATTTATTATATATATTTATACTATTTTAATTACTATATTTAATTATTTCAACTTTTAATATAAAATTAATAATAATTAATCCATATTAATTATTCCTTAACTAATATCTTTATCAACTTATTTCTTTTCTCAAGACTCTGCTGAGCAGCAAGAACATCGACAAAACTCTCACTTAAAATTAAGGGTGTGTAGGAAGAAAACTTAGGGGGTGCAGAAAGAAATGAACCAGATGCAATTGTCTTCTAATAAAGGAAAAATGATTTCTCTTGATACTTCCATCCTGTGCTATTTGAACCTCCGACCTGTGAAAATAACTTACCTTGTCCCTACCTCTCTCTCTTCTTAAAGATCCTATTCACACTACAACAAAAGCGTAGTCTTATGTGCATTACGCGAAAATTAAATATGTAGGGAAATATATTTTCTCATTGTATTTTGGTAAATTAATATTTCATAAAAAAATTAGTTGTGAATTTAGGGTGGGGATATCAATGGGTCCTAGTAGTTGGACTAGTGTATCTCCGGTAGCCCAAAGCACCATTTCTTCCTACATCTCCATATATTTCTTTCTGTACTCCTACGTAGATGAAATTTTTTGTTTTACTCTTTTAGAACAGTACAATTCGAAAGTTAAAAATAACTTTTGAATAATATAACTTGAAAATCATATATTTTTAATAAATTTTAGATTATATAGTTTAAAAGTTAAATTAGATTTTGTATTACACAATTTAGAAATCAAATGAATTTTAGAATGTACAATCCGGAAAAAGAAAATGATTTTTTTTATGTGTGCAGAAAAAAATACTTAAAGAGGTGCAGGAAGAAACTGCACTTTTCCAAATTGCTATAACCCATTTATTTGAAAAGACGCAGGCCCTATATTAAAAGCCCATATTGTGTATCATGAAAACCCTTATGGTGTTTGTACCTGTATTCCATCCCCAGTAATATTGATGAATTAAGGGTTAAGTATGTTTTTAATCTCTAAACTTTGGTCAAAATTTGGAATTCGTTTTTGGTCAAAATTTTGATAAATTTTGATTCTAAATTTTAAAAATGAATGAATATAGTCCTTCTAACCCAATTACGTTAACCTTTTTCAACATGTCGGATGTGTTTCATGTTAATATTGGAGTTGTTTATGCCGTTTGACACATTCTCGACTCAATATTTACTGAGAAATGCATTTGAAACCTAAAAAAAAGTTAACAAAATTGGGTTAAAATGATTATATTCATTTATTTTTAAAATTTAGATATCAAAATTTATCAAAGTTTTGATCGTTGACGAATTCTAATTTTTGGTCAAAACTCAGGGACTAAAAACATACTTAACCCATGTTAAAAACAATTTTGCTCTGCATCTACAATTTCATTCTCATCGTTTTTTTTTATGGGTAATATTTATACCTCAGGATAAATAATTCATTCGATTTCTATAGTTTAAAAACCATCTCTTTAGACCTTACATATATACGGAAAAAAAATTATTGTAAGACAACTAATTTATTTTGGAACATGAAAATAATTAATTCGGTCATCATATCAAACTTAAAGAAAAAAAATACGAATTTTGAGATTAAAATATTAGTAAAATGTTTTTTGAATTTGATTTTTGTTTAGTGAATATTTTAATGATTATGTTTTAATCTTAATACTTTAATTTCAATAGTTTATTGTTCACATACATATACGAGTGAAGTCACAGGGAAAAATAAAAGGAAATGTATTTTGAATTTTAAAACTCTTTTCACTTCAGATTCAAACCCCAAAAATAAAAAATTCAAAACTCCCAGTACTTCAAAAAAGAAATATCGACATCCAAAATAATAATAATAATAATAATAATAATAATAATAATAATAATAATAATAAGGTTCAAGATTTCTAAAGATTCAATTTGAAACACCAGGAACCAAACCCTAAAATTTTCAAAGAAATTTGAACTTGAACCTTTTGAAAACCAAAATTTTCCTCTCCAAATTGAAATTGAAGTGACTAGAATAGGAAAAATCTAGAAGTAACAATTGGGTTTAAATTGGAACCAAGGGAATTAATGGTGTGAGCAAATAAGGATATTGGTAGTTGGAGAAATCAATATTGAGAATTTATACTTCAAAATTAGTTCCCACTCCATGATAATCACCTTGAACATATATGATGACAAATTATTGTTAGAAATCAATATGATTATTTAACATTACCCATCTCAATAATTAACCTAAAAACCAAATCTTATTTGAATTTACTCATTTTTCTATTTCAAAATTCTTAAAGATTATATAAACATTTTTAAGAGTTGGAAAAAAAAAGTATTCAACCTTGTTGTAAAGTAACTTTGAAAATGTCAAGTTAGGTTAGATACTTTACATATATTTTAGAGAAGTGATGCACTTTACATATTTGACCATGAATCGTCTTAGTCTCTTTTCATTGGCTTCTAATTTTGAGGCAAGTAAATATTCAAGCTTATTCTATGTTATTGTATGTTGTCTCATATATATCGTCATCCACAAAACACTTGATAAAACTACACGGTGTTGAAATTTCATTTTTTCATCAATCATGAAATCCAGCTTATGTGAATTAATTACAAGAAAATACACATTTCTCACAAATAATTTATCCAAAAACCTATAAAACAACAAGTTTAAGGATGTAATCCATAAATTGCCTCAAAAGTAAGGTTATGATATCATTGGACAAAAGTTAAAAGTTCACCAAAGATATTATAAACAAAGAATGTAGATAAAATAAAATTAGACTATTTGAAATTGAGCACTAACTTAAACGTGGAAGTATTTTTTACATGGTGTCTTGAACGTCTGGTATATGTAAAGAGATTCATCATTTATGAATCTTTCATCCGATAACCAGCCAAAAATGTTATGATGATAAATGAATTCCGATATGCAATTTCAAAATCTGTCATGTAGTAATAATGTAAAAATCACAATAATTTTCCTTTTTTTTCTTTTGTTTAATATGCTATTTATATCTATATATAAAGAATATTATTTTTAGTATTGTTTTTTAGTATATATATTTTACTACAAATTTTAATTTTATTAAATAAATTATTTTATCTTTTAAATTTTACATATATTTTATATAATCTATTTTTAAAAATCTATTTTTTCATAAATTTAATAAAAATTTTATTTCAACAGCAATAAAAATTATTAATTTTATTTTTTTATAATAAAATATACACATACATAAAAAGTCATGTATTTCCACTACACAAATATGACACGTGTATTGGATATGACACATTTGATACGACGATACGTTCATTTTGAAAATAATATAATAGAAGATATGATATATACATGTCGAAAAGTGTACAATAATTTTTAAAATCATGATAAATATATGGCTATCATTGTATGAATCAAAATTAAATTCATATGTATTAAATGTTGCCAAAAAAAAAAATATTGGTTTGTAGATTAGATATCTCATTGTAGATAGGAATAAATATGTTTTTGGTCCCTTAAGTTTAAGTGAAATTTGGAACTAGCCATTCTTCAAATATTTTTACCAATTTAGTCTTTCATCTTTAAAAACGTGTGAATTTAGTCATTTTAACAAAATTTTGTTAAGTTTATCTGACGCTTCAAGCGCATTTCATGATAATATTTGAATTGTTTATATCGCTTGACATATTTTCGCTTCAAGGTTAACTCAAATATTATCGTAAAATACGTTTAAAATGTCAAATAAACTTAACAAAATTTGGTAAGAAAGACTAAATTCACGCATTTTAAAGATGAAGGAGTAAATTGGTATAAAATTTTGAAGAGGGACTAATTCCAAAATTTAATGAAACTTAAGTGACCAAAAACATATTTAACCATTGTAAATATATATAAAGTATCCTAAAATATCGGACAAAGATATGTAACCTAACTATTAGGGATGAAAAAATATTGGTGTTCGCAAGTTTCCGCAGATAAAATTTGCGTTAAATAGTTGGTACCCATGAGTAGCAGATAGCGGGTATTTTAATATCCGTTTATAAACGGATCGGGTCGGATTTATCTGTACCTGCGAATACCCGTTACCCGCAATAAATTAAAATAAAAAATATATTTTATTAAATTTTATTTAATTGAAATAAATTTTAATTTATATTTTATTAGATTAAATTTAATTTAAACTTAAATTTAATTTAATTTATATTTTATTTTACATCTTTTTATATTTTTATTAAAATTTAATTTCAAAAATTTATATAATATCTTTCTAAATAGTTGCGAGTATCCACAAATACCTACGAGTTTTAAATTATTTTTGGGTATTTTTAAACGAATACTCATATGAATAATGGGATGATAATGAGTAATTTTTTTTTTCAGATCAGATCACAGAAAAACACTATCTGTACCCGATCCGACATGTTACTACTAACATTGAGGTATTGGAATATCATATATGTCGATTAAATTTTGACAATAATTTTTTCTAGAGATGTCAAAATGGGTTTCAATCCGTGAGCCAACCCGGCTCACCATGGGTTCGAGCCGGGTTGAAGGTGGGTTGGCACACTTAACCCACCAATTTTTTTTACATTTTTTTTAAATTTTTTTAAATTTTCTTTTAATTTTATTTTTAATAATTATTTACTACTCCTATTATATTTGTTCACAATCTCATATTTTTAAATGCTAGAATGTTGCTTAATTATATTTGAATAGTTTGAATATTTAATTAATTTGATTGTCAAGTTATATATATGCTGATACTTTAAAACTTAACTATAATAGTAAATTACTCAAGTAACCGTCTTACAAACAATTTTTTTTCTAAATTAGCATGGAAAAAATGTATAGTTTTTTTATTTATATTTTGTTGAATAATATGACAGAAAATTTGTAATATTAGCCATGTTTTCTTAGACTAATAGATACTTTCTTGGAAATAATTCTTCATATATTGGTGGTGAGCATAATCAAAACATTGGTTATTGATTTTACTATGATTGTCATCTCATGGGTTACTTAAAAATTTATTTAAATATTTGAATACTAAAATAAATAAATAAATAAATTTGTTAGGTGGATTGGTGAGCCAACCCACTTAACCCACCAACCCGTTGTGGGTTGAGCCGGATTACAAAATTTCTGGCTCACCAAAAAGTGAGTCGGATTTGATTCACTCATTTTCAACCCGGTTCGTGATGAGCCAACCTGTGTGAGTTGGATTGACTCACTTTAACATGCCTAATTTTTTCCTTTACCATCTCTCCCGATAACTAAGGAAGATAAATGTTATATATATGATTATTCCTCCCGATAAAAGGGAGCCCATAAACCCATTATAAAGACATTGGTGTACTTGAATTTGTGGGGGCCCTTTTCAATTTAAATTGATTTGGATGTGATTTTGTTTCTCCCTCATTTTTTATTTCCATGATGGCAATAGGAAGCAGAAGAATGGCGAAGAGAAGGAAACACGTGGCTGAAGGAAAAGAAGGATAGTTTGAAAAAAAATCCAGAAGAAAAAACAAGGAAGAAAAACAAAATCTCACATTCGAATAATCTTTTCCATAAACTCATAGTCTTAGATATTTTGAATTCAACTTATTGTAAATTTCTTAAACCATGATATATAACTTGCACATATATGTAAGTACGCATTATTACTTCTAAGTGATAGAGTAAAAAATAACTATTTTTATCTATGTAAATAAAATCTCTATAGACGTCAGTAAAAGAGAGACATTGAATGATATGTATAGAAATTGTAAAATGGAGTATTATTATGCGATTTTAAGTAGAAAAAAGATAGTTGAGTAAATGTGAATTGGGACCACTGGTTATTTGATGATGAGCACAATGCAGAACCTCACACTGAAAGGAAAAGTTGTATATTCCAGAGGATCTAATCTGTGATGAAGCAACAGGCACCAGATATGTGAAACTCAGGACTCTGCATTTTGTGGTCCTCCAACACTGCCTTCACAATTGGACAATCACCACAAACAAAACCTCTTCCTTCTCAATCCCAAATCATTTTTATTAAACCCTAATTAATTAATTAATTCATTCTCATCTTCTTAACCACGTGCTGCACCAACTTTAATGGCATTATCTGAACTCTCCAAAATAATGGTCGGACACAAGTTTCAAAGGCTAAATTGAAATCACAATGCTCTGCAAGATCCAAAAACATTATCACATGTAATCATGTGACTACGAGCTACTCTCTAGCATACAACTTAATTAATTAAACCACTTTAGTTATGTGGATGGATGGTAAACAAATAATACTAAACAATGTAACACCAAATTAATAATATGAAGTATGAACAAAGATCCACCAGGGACATTCCCGGAATCTTCACAAAGTGCACATGAATCATACAGATATTCATTGTCCCTCTTTTTTCTACTCGATTGCCGCCAGAAATCAGAACATAACAAACGCTTCACCATAAACCTTTTTAAACTCTTACCAATCATTTGCTTTACAACACTTATACTAATTTGATTCACTCAGTAATCACACACGGTTAAGAAAGCTTTCTGGTAAGTTTATCATTTTTCTGCCACAGAAAAACTAACGTGCTATTTTTTACATCAGAAACTTAAAACCTGATTTAAAAAATAGCATCAACCCTCTATCATAATAAATAAATATTGTAAGTTTCTTCTTGTTTGATATAGTATTCTCAACTAGTTGTTTGTTCTTTGTAAGAAAAATGATAAGCATATATACGAGTATATGTAATTGTGTATTGTACAGTGTAATGAATTCTATTCTATGGGCCCAGAGAATAAAGTACGGCAACTGATACACATGTTGTTTCAGTTTACCAAACCCAGTAAAAAATCATCTTTTTCACTGCAATGCTATCCTCTATCATTTGAATTTTGAAGGTTAAAAAAAAGGTAACAAAGCAAACAGTCACGGCAACTCCTTCTGCAATGGAAGTACCTTTCAGCATGTTTCTCTTATATTTTGGTGTACACGAATCTCGATTCTCTTCTATTTTATTTTCATAATCCAAGAGAATGAATTTTTATTTTAATACATAGTAATTCTCTGAAACAATACACACACACATAGGTTCACAAAAAATTCTGTTATCATTTTACTATATTTTAAATCTTTTATTATAATTATTTCTGATAAATGTTGTACTCGGCTCATTATCTGTTTATCTTAAGTTGGCCGAAATACAAAACTAGTTTATTTTGCAGAGAGAAACATGTGTTTGAACACACCGACTCTATTTTTGCTATGTTTTTTCAACAAACGAGTAATGCTCAGAACTATAATTACACGTAGTTTAATCTCACAAATTTTCAAATAACCAGCATCTGGCACAACCCCTCCTAAAAAAATACGCATTATGAAGATATATTATCTTTGGTGCCTATTTGGTTCTGTATCATCTGCATCAGTTTAGGAAAAAAGAAACAGGTTCTGTATTTTTTCCATTCATTTAATCGTCTGGTAAACGTGAGAACCAAACACATGCGAATCTAACATGTTTAGAAACGAACAAGGAACATAATTATTCACATCTGAACAAAAGCTATCAGTTCCTGTTTTCACGTCAACACGTTCATATTTGTTAGCTGACCTGATTTAATGACTCCGATTTGATGAACACGTGAATGCATGAATTTGATGACAGCACCAGCTTAGTAATGTTGACTCAGACAGAAGCAACAATACAAGACCACGGAAAAAAAGTCATCTTTTCCAAGCTTTATTAGTTCCATGAAGTGGAAACAGAAATCACCAAAAAAATATAAAAAAAATATTCGAGGGTCGTTTTCGAAAAAGGTTGGAAATTACATAATTAATCGAAGTACAACTATAGCACGGCATCTCAGAAGTGTTTCTCAAATCAAACCCAAAAACTTATCCACTTTAGGATATTTTAGATATATTTTTAACTTCATTATAACATTGAAAAAAATCCATCAAACTAGTTAGTTTAACCAGGTATTATATGGGATAATGTTTTAGCAGTGCAGAAGAACAAAGATTGAAAATCCAATTGAGCAACCTCATCAAACAGACATGTTCAAGAAGGTACAATATGGTTAAACCAGAAGTTCCAATTACATGTAGAGCTCTAACATGGGAAACAGGGAGTTTTTTCTTCCCTTTCCTTTGCCTACTTAAACAAGAAATCTAAGGTAGGTCAATAACAACATCACTCAGTTATGCATATGCTAGGCAGAGCAAGCCAAACTTACTTCAATTCTGAAGGAAAAACACATGATTCATAGGACACCACATAAAAGTAAAGTAGAAGGAAGCATTAGTTACAAGAGTAGAAAAAACATACACTTGATCACAAGTAAAGCAACTAGCTTATGGAGATGGAGGCCAATACATTCCTGCATCTTCTATCCCTTCATAAAACCCGAACTGAAGCTCATCTAGCCTCCCTTCATCATCCCACATTCCATCATAACTGTCACTATCATCGACATAGTATTCACCCATGCCACCAGCCACGAAGTCCCAAGCCAAGTACTCAGAAGCATCTGACACATCTGAGAAATCATCCCACCCATCACTCTCGTAAGTGTCGAGAACAAAAGGCCCCAAAACCTTCAGCTTTGGGAATTTCTGCTTCAAGAACATGTTGTCCAATGTCACACCCCAACACCCCCTTTGATCCAAAAATTCAAGCTTTGGGCAGTTCGCAAGTATTTGGAGGACACCCGAAGTGCTGATAAGATGATACGCCATTTCAAGATGTTTGAGCTTAGGCATTGTGGAGGAAATTGCATATGCTTCATCATCTTGATAGGGCTTGCCTGCAGTATCCAAAGGATGCATGTTTCGACACAACCCTTCTAGCAGTTTGCAGTTCTTGCCAATCATCTCAAGTGCATAGGGGCCGATTTTAATGCAGTAGCTCACATCCAAGAACGAAATCATAGAAAGCCTCCCAGCAATCTGTTCCACAATGGCATCACTCATACTGCTCCTTGGCAGCCGCAAAGTCTGGAGGGAACAGGCACTTGCAAAAGAGTACAAGGATTTTGAGTAAGAAACATTGGTAACTATGTAATGTGAACTAGCAGTAGCAGCATTAGGACATGAATTGTGCCAAATTTATATTCTAATGCCAAAGTTGTCAGCAATTAGCACAGTGATTAGAAAACTATGCATCCACATGATTTACACTAAAGTTTAAAGTGTATGTAATTAATTAAAATTGCTTACTTTTCAGCAATGAAAGTGAAGATGCTTTCAGTTTGGAGACCAGAAACACTGAGTTTGCGGAGGGATCCACAACTTCTTCTGATGAGCATCTCAAGTAGCCGATCGAGTTGGTCGGGCTGGCATCTGCTGCTCCAATCCTTAATGTCTATCTCTTGCCAGCAGTAGGGTCCAGTTACTGCATTGGCCCATGATTTACACACTCTGGGGATCACCGTTACCCTGTCCTGAAGAGAAAGATTTGTGAAGATTACCCCTAGGGCATCAGGAATCAATTCTGCCCAACTTCGAAATTCACACGCTTCTTCCATCCAATCTATAAAACAACAAAATTTCAAAATTTTGTGGTTTATTGTTCAGGCTCAAGCATCAAATACAAAGATGTATATATCAATGAAAAAAGTATTAACAAAAAAATGGAACTCTCCAAAGAAAAGGCCAAAAAAAAAAAAAATAGAATAACCAGATTCAGTGACTCGCACATACACCAAAATATCTGTCACAAGCATGTGAATGAATAGTTTAATTTCAAATATTCTCTGAATAACAGGTAAAAGGAAGCATCTTTCGGAAAGGGTTAGAGAGATCGAAAACCGGAAGACAAAGGGAATTTCGATAGCAAGAAATCAAACTTCCCTGATTGAAGATAATTGAAAAGATCTCAACTTTACAAGTTCATCTCACAGACTCTCCCACAAGAAGAACTTGGGAATACATAACATGTCAGAAATTTTCCACACCAGAAAAAATAAAATAAAAAATGCGAGAACATTTCCCTTAACAGAACTGAAATTGAAGTACATTTTTTAGCTTTTCCGCAACAAAGCCTCCACAAGCTTGGGAGAATGCCCAAAATCACACAGTCCAAGCCACAAACAAAGAGTCGGCCAGCCCTCCAGGCTTTTGCAAAGAAAACCCAGAAGAAAGAGAGGAAGGAAGGAGAGAAAAGAAAAAAACAAGAAATTTAGTTTTTAAGGTACCAAATCTTGAGTAAACAAAGAATCCAGAGATTGGTTTTCTTTCTTTTGTCTGGGAAAGTGAGGGGAGGATTCTTAGTTCTGTGAGTGAATAAACAAAAGGGTAGGTGAGAAAGAGAGAAAGAAAGAAAGAAAGAGAGAGAGAGAAACAAAAATAAAAAAGAGTCACATGCAACAAAAAGGTATGAGATTTAGAGTTACCAGAGGAAATCTTAGATGAGGAGACCGTGTTCCTTGGAGAAGCTGAATTATGGAAGCAGTGAGCGTCTAATCCGCCACATGCGCCGGGAAAAAGAGAGGAAAGGGAAAGCTACACAACAAGACACGTCTTCCCACCTACCCTCCGATTCAATGCAACCACCAGCTGCAACAAGAACAAGAGTAAAGCCACAGTAGAATAGAAAACAAAGGTACATGTGTAATGTGTGTGTGAAGTGTGTAGAGAGTAGAGAGTGAAAGTACTGGTTGAGATGAAGAAATAGCAAACCAATGGATGATAGATAGAGTGAGTCCTTTCAACCAAAAAGGACTAGAGTATTGTATTTGCGTATAGCTGGAGGCTAAATAAAAGAGAACACACACACAAGAAGCAAGATAAATACCAATGAATGTTTTGTTACTGCAATACTCAAACTGTCAATTTTGTCTTAGCCCAGAAGATTTTAAAACATCAAGAAAAGAAGAAAAAAAACATTAAATTGTTATTAAAAGGTCAATTTTGGCAAGAAAACATGACAGATATTTAATGACATCGTCATCCCCACGGTACCACCTTTTTAATGTCAAATAAAATTACTCGTAGTATTTAATACTCCCAAATAAAAAACATTAAATATTTTCATTTGGTGAAACCTATTGATGAAAGAGATTATTAGGAGAGTGAGTAAATGTAGAGAGAGAAGGAACAGAAGAGAACAGAAGAGAACTCACTCACGAGTTATTAGAGTTAGAAGCGGGGTTGGGAAAAGGGTTACACCGACACGAGTCGGTAGTAACTGAGTAGGTTGACTGGAACTGGTGTTGTGTGTGAGAGAAGAATGTCTTTAAAAAAGAGGGTATATACTGTGGGCATGTGAAAATGGCACGGGCGAGTGGTGAAGATTGAAGTTGACTAGAGGACAAGTTGTTGAATTTCAAAACCAACAAGTTTCTATGAGGGTTACCAATTCTTACAAACTTAGATTACAGGTGTACTATCTTAAATGCGCCACTTAAACCCTTTGGAGGGGTTTCAAAAATCACACCAAAATTCATTTCATCACTCCACAACTTTTGCAGTCAATATTTTTCACACCCTATTTATTACTCAACAGTTTCTTATTTCCACACCATATTTTTTTCATGACTTGGAGCCAAAGATACAAATAAATTGGCAAGTATTAATCTGGTGGAAGAAAAGAACTGAATTTAAGAAATATTAGTTAATGAAACCACATGCAATAACACTGAGATATGGAGGAATGACAGTCAAATTATAACACGTTTTAATTTTGAAAAAAATATATGACGATTATTCCCATCTAACTTGTACTATCTAGTAATATTCGGTGTGTTTTTACTGTGTTTAATACTTCAATAGAATTTAATCAAAAATTTTCTAATGCAAAACATTTGGTTTAAAAAATATATTATAAAATATATCTTTATTTAAATTTTATTCTTCTATTGTTTTTGTGTTTTAACTGTTAGAAAAGAGTATTCTACCTTAAAACATAAATATATTCATTCTTATATATTTCAAGTGCATTTTATTTTTGTTAAGTTTGATTTTACAGTTCAGAAACATTAAAAGCCTGGACCCACTTTGTATTTATTTTGGAATTAATACATTCTAAAAACTCGGTTCCGAAACAGAGAATTCATTACAAAAGGAAATGAGAGGTGACAAAAGAATTTTGTGGGTGTAAAAAGTAAGTCTCCTTCAATAAAGCTTAATGTCAGGTTCACAAGAGGCCCAAAACCAAAAAAAATGTTTTTTTTTTTGTGTGTTAGTTCTAATTTGTTGAAGAAAAACTCTTTTAAAATGTTAAGTCGGCTTTTATTTGGAGAATGCGAGGAATGAAATCATTAGTTTTTTTTTTATTTATTTCAAATATAGAACATTAACACTCTTTTGTAACAATATTAGGACATTTAGATTATAGAGTTAAAATTTATTATTTAATATAGTATCAGAGTTTTAAAGTCTATCATATATCGGTTGAATTTATTGTTCATCTGTTATCAATTATTAAATTATTTATTAATGTCAAGTCATATGTTTAAAATATATGTCTCAAAGGGAAAGAGTGTATCGGAAGTGCTATATAGATAAGCTTAATTTAAATGATATAAATGAATATAAATATCAATTTATATAATAATTTTATAAGATTAAGTTAAATTTAATAAACATGACAAAAGACAATGTTATTTTGTAAAAATATTTTTTTATTCATCCATCTAAAATTATTATTTTTAAAATTGGTCTCTTATTTTTTAACAGGCCTCATGTATTTCTTAAATCAGTTAAAATTTGGGAACAAACGAATTCAAACATCTAAATTTTGAATTTTTTTATATAGGACTAAATTGAAGTCTAGATTCAAAATATAATTATGAAAAAATTGAAGTAATAAATAATAATTAAACAAAATAATATTATTATTCGTAGCACTAGTTATGGGATCCACCAAGATGTTCCAGCAGAAATCAGAGATGCTCTTTTGAACTCTTTGAAGTAGCCATCCTAAGGGTTGACCACATGGAGGCCCATGTGGTTGTTTAGTGCAATCAAAGAAGAGCTATGTGGGCCGTAAATGGGCTGGTGGAAAGGGAAATCTGTACCCATAAAAAGCGACGAGTCTCCTGAAGGAAAAGAACCGGTAAATGAAGAAGATAATTCAAGGAATTTTTTTTTTATCATTTATAATAAGATTATTCAGTTTATAAAACATATTTTTTATCTGTACTGCACTGTACAGAGAAAATATAAACAAATATAGTCTATAAATATGTCCTATTCGAAGAAGACAAGAGAATTACGACCAGAACATACAAACTGTGAATAATAATTTAAGTGGTTATATTTTGAAAACTTCAGGAGCACTTGGTATTTTTTCAATATAAATTATTTCTCACTTCTTGCAGGTAATTTGGTAACACTCATCATAGTCACTTTTCTGCATTATGATGAATGATTGTCTATGAATAACCGGAACAACTATAGGGGAGGAAAATACAACAATAGGGGGAAAAACTTCTATCCAAAAAGAAAAAACAAAGTTAAGGAAATGACCGAAAAAAGACAGCATGTATGTGATGCGGCAAAAGAAAGAACAGGACCTACTTGAACAAAGAAAGCATGTTTCAGAACATTCTTAATTTCTGCGTTAGATGAGATATTTTCGCAGAAAGCTGGATGTGGGGCAATCATCCCATCAAACATAATTGGTTCCTTTGTAGGGTTCAGTAATTGCTTTGCTGTAACCATGCAAATCACATTTTGCTATGTCCACATACATTATTTCTGGAATTGGACAATACTTCTCATTCATTGTGTTCAATTATTTTCATCACCATATTTTTATAACCACAGCATAATTTTCTTTTTTTTATTCTTCTGAAAAATAACATTTTGTTTCTTGTTAGTGATATGGACCAGGTTTATCTATTACTAGAAAGACTCAGATATCTGTCTACATTGAGTACCATGGTTACCAGTACTCCTGGGATTTATGTAAACAAAAATTGTAAAACAGTTTTTATTTACTTAAAAATATCGTTGTGACATTAATAAAGAGGTCATTTTTTTTTTTTATGTAAAAGAAAATAAAACACATTATGTCCAGTAAGTATTTTACTGCTAAGTGAATGTGACAGTATAATCCATCAGGATGCACAACATTTTACATTTAATTTTTTATGTCATTTTTGTATAAAAGAAACCCAGTAAAATGATCATATTGATTTTTTTTTATTTCTCATTCATGTTAATAAAGGTGTAATTTTTAATTATGTGTACTGTAAAAAATATATATTGAAAAGATGATTATTACAAATAAGAACTAGATCATGAACGAAGCATAAATATGAATCTTACAATATTTTTTAAGAACTCAAATCTGTAATAGTTTATACAATTGTAATAATAAATTTGAACATTAATATATCTTTTAAAAAATTTAACTATTTTTCTCAGTAAAATCTACATGATGGATTCATCATGCAAGTAACTCAGTGAAAGATAATTCTAAAAGAAATAAAGGTTATATTTACTAAGTTATTTTATTTAGTTTATAACTTCTTTTACTTTGTTTGTTTATTAAAAATATATATTGAAAACTCAAGCTCAATATAGGTCGAAAGTTCTAGAAGCTCATCATCACATTCTTAATCGCTTAGTACACTTTGTACAGAAGTCGTGGGTCACTTAACAATTTATTTTTCTTGAGCTCTCTAAATTTTCACAAATTTTGTTTTCGTCCGACAGGATAATTAACTCATCCAACACCTTGTATTGGAGCTAAGATCTCATAACTTTGCTTACAAAACCAGTCACTTTAAGTTCTCTTCAAATTTTTTTAAAATATTTTCACTCAATAAGTTCTCTTGAATTTTTTAAAATATTTTCACTCAATAATACTGGTGTCCCAAACTTCTAAGAGTGATTTTCACTACATTTGTCCAACATATAGATTATTTTGAACTCTCTGAAATCTCAATTTTTCATTGTTCATAATTTTAGAAAACATGATGGATATATAAGTTTGATTCATTGCATGTATTTTTATCCCGTTTTCAAGTTGTAATAGGTTGTAATTTAGTTCTAAAATATGTCATTATAGACCAATTAATACAAATTACTTACCTTTTATTTGTTTTTCAATATTGTATAATTAGGGATGTTAACGGAGCAGATTTACTGATAAATATTTATCTCATATCTGTACTCATATCCGTGGACCGTGCATGTATCTGTTATACAGATACCCGTATATTTTTTAATATCCACGAATACCTGCAGATATTATTACAAAAGAAAAAAATTAATATGTAACAATATATTTTAATTATAAATTCAAATAAAATACAATACATAAATTTCATAAATTTCAAATAAAGTACAAATAACTCTTTTGAATAGTGTTGAATGACAGTTTGTAAAGAAATTAAGATTTTTTAAAAATTAATTGATAAAAATATAACACATTCAAAATCAAGGTGTTAATGTTTTAATCTTATTTTTTTAATTTTTTTAATTCAAATTAGAGTATAACAGGTACAGGTCAATAGGTATGGATACTATGATACTCGTACCCACCATGTTAGCATGCAGGTATAAAAAATAGTTGTACCTGTTACACGCAGATATTCATTTACAATACCATCTGCAAATTTTATATCTGATTATCCACCGATACAAAATTTTGTTGACATCCTTACATATAATCATTTAATCACAACATCAACACATATTCAAAACAACACAACAAACAATATTTCTCATGCTATCTCATCACATATATCCTAACATCATCAAATCGATCAATAGATAGAATAAAACAATCAAATTAAATTAAATAACAAGTTTCGCTTACCTGAAATTTCAGTTTCTACTCACAAAATTACAAAGACTCTAAATCTCACAAAATGTTTTATTTGAATACTTAAACTCATGTGAATGATCTAAACACACTTTTACAATCCTAATTAATCAGGAATTTTTTTGAGTTATTAGAATCATATGTAAAGACCATTTTAGAAAACATACAAAACTATTAAAAATTGACTAAAAAAAATGAACATACTCAAAATAAAATATTGATAGAACATAAACGTACTTTTTTATAATAGAACATTTGTATTTCGATTTTTTTTAAGAAACGAATAGATTATTTAAATTTTAGACATAATGTAGATGAAAAAAAAATATTTAGAGAATTTATAAATAAATCTGGATTAACTAATTTTTTTTCTTTATAATTTGAGCTTTTAATAATAAAATAAAATTTCATTTTAAAAAACTACTTTTACTTTTAATTACAATTTTCCTATCACATTGCATCGTTTCTTTAAACTTTCCAATGCAATATTTTATCTATACAAAACATATATGAAAGTGCTAATGACACTAGATGTACCGCCAGAAAAAGTTCATTGAGAAACATTGTAAATCATAATTATCTGATGGATCTCACTTCTTTTTAGTCGTTTCTCTTAATCAAAAAACTAGAAAACACAATTTGTGTTTTTCAATATCAATAGAGTACTACTACTGGAAAAAGTCTATGCTGCAAATATATTTACACTATCATTGATCGTTCAAAAATATACTTGTGTCTAGAAATTTTAAAAAAGATCATATCTAACATGCTCTTTTTCATTTATCTACTTATTCTAGTAATGCTTCAATTTAAAAAAACTACCTTGAACATTGTCAGTTAAAAGTTTATGCTCAACCTTTTAAGCTGTTATCATTTAAGTTTGCCAAGTATATGCAGAATGGACATTGAGTCTATGTAAGAATGATAAACCAAAATTGGGGTGGTGGTCAAGACTTGAATTAATTATGGTGTCACTGTTTGTGTGGCTCCTACACCTACCATTTTCAATTACAATCTAAAATCTGAAAGCTGCATTAAGATTTAAATTTGCAGCCTTTTCCCTCCACTGGGTGAAGCGTCTTATTCAGAACCACTCAACTTTCCCTTTAATGGCTAGTCTAGTTTCTCTAAACCCTGCATTTTTCTTTACCAAAGAAACACATTAGCTCTGTTCTTTAGCGCCCTTCAAGCTAAACCATTAGGTACCATAGGTAAATATTTGTCTTAAGTATCAGTAAAATATTCACACAATTTACAGTAACATTCCCCTAATTAAGGCCTTTCATGTCTTCAAATAAATACAGTTTCTGCAAATGATTTTACTTTAACACCAGAAACGCTAGAAACCGCAAGCAGAAAGATTTATGTCCAGCGCAATATTTTTAATTATAACATTAAAAGAAGCAAATGGAAGAACATTTGCTTTTCTACTACATAGTCCGCGTACATATCCAGAAGATATAAACAAATAAATGAAATAGTCCTACAAGTTTGTTTATTTGAAGATTTGTACAACCTCCCTAATCCGTGTTTCTAGTCTCGTAATGGATCATCATCAAAATCCTCACACCGGCGTTGAACAAGAAGATGTGGAAGGATCATACAGAGCAGGAACAAGATACTTCCTCGCATTAGCACCATTCACATTGTAGCTGGCACCGGTGGTAGAATCAACCAGCAAGTCCCCGGCATAGCCAGGGTAAGCCCCCTTCCCGTAAACCCCAGGACACGCAGAGGCAGCTTCAAGAGGAGCCCCCGCCGGACCCTGGAAGTACCCATTTCCGAAAGGGTTGGTGGCGGTTCCGGCCAAGAGGCTAGCGAAGTTGATGACCATACCGTCAACTCCCACATCGTTGTTGGGGGCAATCAAAGGTGGACTCTGGGGTCCATAAATGGGCTGGTGGAAGGGCCAGGCGCATTGACCCGGGCATTGGGTTTCGGAGTTTCCGACCCATATATAAGCGAACTTATAGTTCTTGCCACCGTTCACGTGACCCGCGGAAGCGGCAGACCCGTGAGTGCCACATCGGCTCATACAGAAACCCTCAACCGCCACGTCAGCAGATGTGAGAACAACGTTGATAGCGTTCTTCTGCCCCCCTTTGGAAGCGAGCTCGACAAGGTGCTTGGTGGTCAGAGACTTCCCCAGCGAGTAACTTTCGTCGAGAATCTGATCGCCAAGAGATAAGGAGAGAGAAGCGACTTTCCTGGGACTCAGGTGGTAGTACTTCTCGGTGGTTTTCCACCACGTGCTAACAGATGGCTGGTTGTTTGAAGTAAGTGGTGACGAGAGCGAGGTAACGAAATCGGCTATTATGGCTTTTTGAGAGGGTTTGAAGTGGCCATACCATATGAGGTTGACGGTGATTTTGCCGTAAAGCAAAGGGCCATTGTGGTAATGGAGCAGCTGAGAGTGGTCCTGAACCTGGCCGTTGAGGTTCCTCGCCGCCGAGGAAAGGTGAAAGACGGATATGAGGAAGAAGAGTGGGAGGAAGCAGTGAAGAGAGAGGAAAGTGGACATTTTTGAAAGGTTTGTAATTTCGTGATGTGGAAGGAGGGTAAGGGGAGAGAGGTATATATAGGTGGCAGTAACGGGCATATATTTTTGAATGAGGTGTGTTTTAACTGTGTTTGTGGCGAGGGGGGTGGAACTTGCAGAGAAAGGAAGAGAGAGGAGAGATTAAAGAGTGGTTAGCCCATCTGGCATTTACGAGGCAGGGCTTGGTGAGTAAGTAAAGTGAGGGACCCTGAGATAATCCGAGTTGAGTGGGTGTGAGGTGTGGTGCACGCGCGGGAGCAGAATGTGTAGCGTGGGAGGCGTGAGAATGAAGGCAGTGGGAAGCGGTTGGATAGGATTGAAAAAGAAAGAAGGGTTTGTGGGTAGGTGACAAAAGCGATACAGCTTGGGCCAGTTAGATTATTTGAAGGGGTTGGAATTCTCAGGTTTAACCCTGAGAATGGATAAGGGCGAAGAAGGGTTAGTTGGAATGGGAGAGGGTAGAATGGGAAAAGAAAAGGTGGAATTATGAGAGAGACGTTGAGGTGACAGAGTGGATGAGTTTTATGGGGAAACGGGTATGGATCCAACTGGCACTCACCCAATAGCAGCTTATGAATGCCTCTAGCGACAGGCATCCGAGGAAGCACGTGATTTAACGATTAAATTAACACCTTCATTCTAACATTCGTATATATAAAACATATAAATACATAATTATAAAAATAATTATTTTATATATAAAAGTAAAAATTTTATGGTTTTTTCACATTTTCAGCACTGCTTAAATACCATTAATTCATATAGGTTATTGTTTATGCATGTAGAAAATTATTTTGTTTCGAGATGGGTAAGGTCAAAGTCACTCTCTATTTTTGTTTTCATTTATTTTATAGTGTCTACTTAATGATACCTTTCATAAATAGCTGTAGAAAATTAAAATATACTTTAGTGTTACATTCATGAACTGCAATAAACTATAGGAGAATCTTGCCCTCTGCGCCTTTTCACTCATGATTGAGCTTCCACACTCTAGTCCTTTTTTTGTTTTTAACACTTATTTTTACTTTTGGACCTTAGATGTGTCAGAAAAAATTTTGGATCTTAAAAAATTTACATTCCTTCTAAATATCATTTTTTTTATGGTTTTAATAGTTAATGGATGACACTTGTACATGAAAGAAAGTCGTGTAATTATATTCCAACTAAAATTGTTATCTCTAGCATTAAAAACAAATATTAGAATATTTATTTTGTGTTTGGTACGAATAGATTAAACTTAGTATTGGGCATAATAGATGAATATATAAATGGAACAAATTGAGAAAAAGTACCTTACCCTTTTATATCCTATTTAAATATTTTCTCTTATATCAAATTAATCAAATCACATGTTTATGAACCTTTTACTTATTCTTTTTTATTTGTTATAATTTTATATTTTATATAATTATTGATTTGGTTCCTAATTTTTTTGAATTTGTTCAATTTGATCATCAAGTGTTTGGATGGTTTAATTTTGTATCCTTATTTTTTAAAATGGATCAATTTAGTACTTACCGTTATTTTTCAGTTCACGAGGTTTGTATAATGATAAACTGTCAATGTGCAACAAATAAAATAATTAATCTTAGTACCATACTGAATACACTTGATCAAGAAAACATCAACAAAGAGATTGAAATGATGTTAACTACACCTAACAAACAAACCAACCTAATTAATAACTTCACTCAGGTTTCTATTGCACACTGACAGTTTACCAGTATGTAAACCAGTTAACTGAAATATAATGAGAGATACTAAATTGATCCATTTTAATAAATAAGGATATCAAATTGAACCTTCAAAAAATTCGGAGACCAAATTAAACCTTCTAAAGATAAGAACTAAATTGAATTAACTCAAAAAATTAGGAAATTAAATCAAGAATTATATCTTTATATTTTTATATTTTTATCCGCCGAAACAATTAAAAATATATTTTTTTTTTATTTTAAATTGTAAACAGAAGAGTATCCCTTGTGAAAAATAACCAAGGATATTCAATTCTTATATCGTAAATAAAGATCTCATTGTTAAAAACAAATATTTTTAATTTAGCTTGTATTATATTTTCCATTTCATGATCTGACTTCTCTTGAGTATTTTCTTTTTCTTTTTTTTTTCGTCTATTGAGATAAAACATTTACTTCAAATAATAAATAAATTAATCTATACGTAATATAATTGTTTTAAATATTTTTTTTAAAGTGTTTGCTCTTAAATTCTTAAAGTTAATGTATAAATCTTTGAAATAAAAAAAAATCTGTGACGGTTAAGTCATCAAAATTTATTTAAAAACTATAAAATCAAGAATATAATTATAAATGGTATTATTTTGAGGACCCATTTAATTTTAAGACAGTTTATAGTTATAGTGATTAATTTAATGTAATAAAACTATATGATATTTTCCGATGATCTATTTTGAATTATAAAATTAACTAAATTTCAAATCCATGTACTACAATTATAGTGATATTGGCAGTATAATGCAGGTAAAACCGTCAATGTTAATTATGTTATGACTCACGTGACTTGAACCAGCTTTATCCCAAAATCGTTTTTTTTTTTAATTATTATTTGATATCTATTTTAGAGTCAAAATCTCAAAATGGTACCCAAATTCTTAAAAGTTTCAAGATAGTCTCCTTTTTTATTGATGCGTCTCATGTTTGTCATTTTCGTTAAGTCAAGGTTAACGCCGTGAGAGAGTGCCACATGTCAGTTCCTTGTATATTGGTTAAGGCTAACAACTATATTAAACTGTGTGCCGCCATATACAATTGACGTGCTATTTTCTAAAAAAATATATATGCATATATAAGTTTAAAATTTTACATTTTATATTAAAAAAGTCATGTTTCAACATATATATATATATATATATATATATATATATATATATATATATATATATATATAATAAAAAACACATAAAAAAAACAACTTACATTTGATTGAATATAAATTTTGTACTTTATTTTTCTGTAGTCATGATTCACGCCACGTCTTTTTCTATTATTGATATATTGTATTCAAAAATTGGTTTACTTAAAATGATTTTGATTTAATTTAAATACATGAATGTCTCGTTTCATTACACATTTTCTATAACATGTCATTAATATGATATCTATTTACAAACCAAATTAAATTTAAGAATATTTGTTACAAAGAAATAAATTGTAAGCCACACATACTAACAGTTAGAGTGCACGTGATAGAAATGCATAACAAATTATTTATTAAGTTAACTTTTCCCTTATCAAGTTAGATACATTTAACCTAAGAAATGGATAATCTAACTCACGAGAATAGAACTGTTATATAATTTTAAAGATTAACGCTAAAGTTTCATTGTTCACGAGGCGTGTTACTTTTAATATAATATAGGAAATAAATATTTGTTTGATGTCCTCTTACAATGTTCTAAATGGTTGTGGTGATGCATTCGACTTTCGACAAAACTTGGCCTGATCCAATTTTTTCAGACACAAAGTTCAGTATTGGAGGAATATAATAAGGTCCCACACGAATCTAACCCAACATTATTTTCTTCAAATTAATAATTTGTCCCACAAGCATGCACGATGAAGGTTTCAAAACCTGGGTGGTTTGACTTAGTTACATGTATATTGGATTCTATGTCCGTGATCGAGAAAAGTAATAGCTGTGTGGTGGTAGATGAAACCTAAGATATTAATGAAATAGTGTTGAATGGTGGTGTTCTTCCTTTGAATGTTTGGTGGAATTTATGGGAGTTTTTGATTTGGGGGTGGTAGATAAAGGGGAAGTGTTACCTTGACCAAACAAGTTCGGTGTGTTAACTGTACCCATGTGTTCCCAACTTAGGTCTCATCAAAACCAATATTACTTATTCAAGTAATTAAATTCAGTGTGAAAATTTTGAAATAGTTTTTAGTGGTGTGACTTAATGGCATAATAATTCCTAATTTACTAGTACCAAATTAATCCTTAATAATAAAATGCAATTATAGAACTTTATGCGACTTTCAAAGATTAAAGCTATTATTTTCCCTTTATTTCTTTTCTCACAGTTCACACGCAGCACAAAATACTTAAAAAAAACTGAAAATATTATTTTCTTCAATTTCATTCTCTCTCTTCTTTCGCGTGTCAAATGACATTGACATTCGTGTCAGAGAGATAAAAAAATAAAGTTTACCTTTTTAAATTTCTTAGATCATTGCATCTGCCACGTGTCAGATAGCACTCTTGATTTGGGCTTACTGGGATCTGGGCCCAAGAGTGTTAGACAAAGAACTTGTAAGCATATTTCCACGCCACTACAACAACAGCATCTTCTTCCTCGCCGAAATTATTGCATCAACACTCCTCTTCCTTAATTTTTCATATCTCATAAAGTTTAATACTTTATAAGTTAAATTATTTCATTTGGCTCTATTTTAGGAAAATTTTAAACTGTATTATTTTTTATTCATTTTAATTTTAAGAAATTTGATGCAATCAGCAAATTTAATACTAGCAATATTAATGATGAAATTTGATGCAATCAGCAAATTTAATACTAGCAATATTAATGATGCATTCATGATTTTTTCTTATCTTATTTAATTTTGAATTTGTTTATTTAACATTTCTTTCAACTTTAAAGAAAATAAAATTTTGTCACGTATCTATCGGACTCTGTATCATGTAACAGTGACACTGTGATGTAATAACAATAGTATTTGTCATGTACAGTGCCATTCATTCCGATTCAGTCTATTTATTTTTATTTTATCTTAATTTAGTTTATTTTTTTACTTTAAATTAAATTTTCTCCAAATTTAAACCAAATTATATATATTTTTTAAATGTTATGCAATATTTTTTATTAATTTTTTTATTTTTAATTAATATATTTGTCAAGATTAAAATCAAGTTTATTTAAATTTATATTTTACATTAAATTTTATTTAAAATTATTTTAAGCTTATTAATAAAAAAATCATAATTAATTTCAACTAGAAAGTAAGTTAAACTTGTTCATCAATTGCATTTTATAAAATAAATAAGTTTATCAACTTTTTCGATTGTTTTAAATAATTGTATATTTTTAAAATGCATAAAATTTAATATTTTTTATACACATGTTTGAATTGCTTTAAAAATAATAATTTTATAAATTCAAATGTAAAATTTTAAAATAATTTAAAACAATTTAAAAGAAATAAATTAAAATTTGAGAACAATTTTAAATAAAATTTGATGTAAAATATCAATAAAAATAAATTTAATTTTATTAAAAATATTAAATAGAAACGTCAATATTAATAAAAATATTTGTATGATATTACTTTTAAAAAATATATTTATTTTTAATTTGGATAAATGTGAAATTACTTAAAAAAAAAAAGATTGAATTAAGACAAAATAAAAATACATACAAAATTAAACTGAGATAATGATATATGGTATGACAATAATTGTCACTGCCATATTATAACATCATTGCTATGTGGACAATGACAACTTAAAACAAAACAATTTGTTATTTTTTAAAAAAATTAAAAATAAAATAAAGAAAAAGAAATTGATTAATATTGTTTGTACGATATTAATTTAAAAAAATTTAAAAAGAATTTCTAAAATAAAAATCAAATTATAACACATAATGGACCGATTTAAAAATTATATAAAATAAATAAATTTAATGAAATGATTTAACCTATTTTTAAAATAATTATAAATTTTAATACTTTACAATAAATACAAAGATAAATTATCACAACATATCGTAAAAAATTTTAAAAATATAGTGAAATTTTTTAAAATTATTGATAAAGTAAAAGTTCTGATTCTTAGTTGAAAAAGTGAATAGTACCCTGATTGTTTGAGGATACACTTTGGTTCTCTCAAAATGGGAACTTATACTTCGACACTCATATAAAATATTTAAAAAACGTGGTAAGATTTTTAAAATTACTGCGGTTTTTTTTAGTAACGTCATTTTCTTAACCTTTATGTATTATGCATAATTAAGTTTTTTTTTTCGTTAATGAATGAAGAAAGAAAACACGAAAAAAAAAATACTGTGGGCCTACAACTAAAGAATAAAAATATAATTTGCTGATATATTCCTACACTATTTATTTTATAGGTTTAAATACTTTTTTTATCCTCATTTTCGTAGTATTTGTTGCGGATGGTCGTTATCTTGACAGAATGTTTAAAATGATCCTCGTTTTTTATCGAATGTTTAAAATGGTCCTCATTTTCGCAATTCGTGTTTTATTTGGTCATTTTCTCTAACGCCGTTTAAATTATTAACGGAGTATTGTACAGATGGCACGGTTTGTACTAGGGTGTGTTACGTGTACTGTACATATGGATAATTAACGTTAATTCTTCAATTTAGGGGAAATTTTGCAATTAGGAAAATTTCTTCATCTTCGTCTTTCTTGAGCTCAGATTTGCAGAGGAAACAGTTAATACTTGTCATTTCATCATTGGATTGCAGTTGCTGCTTAGGATGAAATTACAGATTAGGATGAAATTGCAGAGGAACCATCTCAATAGTTTATGATGAAATTATAGATTAGGAGGAGGCCATGATAGCAGCTACAACCGTCTTAGTTATTTTTTAGAATTTCTGATGTAGAATTCATTATTGATGTACTGTATTTTGACTTTTCTTAAACTTCGTTCAATTTCACTTCTTCCAGACTTACATCAATTTAATTTTTTCCCAAGCTTAGATTAATATCACTTACTTCAATGCTCAGATTAAGATGTCATTTTGAACATGTTGGGACTAATATTAACATAATCAAAATAATTCGTTTCTTCATCTAACAATAGTACAAAACATATTGGACTTTAAAAGATTACACACAATAACAGTACGAATAATACAATGTTGGGAATAGTCCAAGTGTGAGTCAAAGTTCCACATTGGATAGAAAAGACAAAGTTGAACACTATATAAGAATAAAGACCCATAACAACATTGCCTTAAGGTTTTGGTGTAAAAGTGGTGTCTAAGGTCTTATATGTGTAAGACTAATGTCATATAACCATATGAAACATAACCCAACAGTGGTATCAGAGCCGATGGTTCGGAGTGACTGACCGCATAACCATAACCATAACAAAAAGGGGTCACCAATGTGACTGACCGCATAACCATAACCAAAAAAGGGGTCACTGAAGGGAAATGACTTAAGGTTTTGGTGTAAAAGTGGTGTCTAAGGTCTTATATGTGTAAGACTAATGTCATATAACCATATAGAACCACAATCTCTCAATATCCATAACCATGCCTATGATGAATATAACCCATATATGTGAAATATATATATAACCTATCATACAATAACAACAAAGTAAGTGAACCCTATTACTAAATTAATATGCCTCATTTGTGTTATGATGATGACATCCTTTTCCTCAACACCACCATTTGAAAAAGTTGCTGCCCACATTATTGGAACCACCACTCTATAAATCAATAAACCAAAAATCAAAACCAATTTATTATTAACATAAAAATAAAAAAACAGATTGTACCCAAAATTTTCTACCAATATTTTTTGGAGTTCTTGTCATCCTCAAAGTTGTCATCTCTCCGCAGCTACAAATCGCGGTTAATCCATTTCTCGTTGAACCACTAACGGTGCACGAAGTGATACAACATGGTTGCCTCCAACGATTACAACTAGAGGTAAAGGAAGAAGATTGAGACCGTAACATACCTATATAATGGGATTGCAGGAGGAAGAAGATTGCCAACTGCCCAAAACTCACCAACTGCTCAAACATTCCTTACCAAAACCCTAACTCCACTTATTTATCCCCAAATATCTAATTACCACACCTATACAGTACACGTAACACACTCTAATACAAACCCTGCCACCTGTACAATCCTCCGTTAATGATTTAAACGACGTTACAGAAAAAGACCAGATAAAACACGAATTGCGAAAATGAGGACCATTTTAAACATTCGGTAAAAATAAGGACCATTTTAAACATTCATTCAAAATGAGGACCATCCGCAACAAACACTACGAAAATGAGGATAAAAAGATATTTAAGCCTATTTTATTTTATGTATTTAGTGTGTATAATAATTGCTTCGCATTAGGTTTAAATTTTTTTACTGAATTTCATTTTATTTAGTATTACAGGTGATTTCTATTCTAGGACAAAAATAAATCCACGTTTAAGGATTTATTAAGGATATTTTAATCATTATAATTAAAATGTTTTAAATCTCTACTTCCAATTTTTAAAAATTAAGGTAAAAAACCACATGATTGAATTTAATTCCCTCTGTTTCCCTTTCTTTATTCTAAAAATTGAATCAACCAATCAAAATTTAAATAAATTTTCCACTCTTATTTTCTCTTGATATATATATATATATATATATATATATATATATATATATATATATATATATATATATATATATATATATATATATATTTTTTATATTT
>Ga0214545_1003957_pt1 | contig 27983 bp, 35 predicted proteins | sample CNSS4metaG_FD_160064 | JGI IMG/M metagenome (GOLD analysis project Ga0214545, IMG submission 160064) | Root nodule microbial communities from cowpea collected in UCLA plant growth center, Los Angeles, California, USA - CNSS4 | ecosystem: Host-associated > Plants > Roots > Nodule | place: USA... | reverse complement strand
GCAAAATTGGCGAGGCCGAGGTCGAGGTGGAGGCCGAGGAGGTCGGTCAGGCAACAATGGTGAGTGCTACAAGTGCGGCAAGCCCGGTCACTATGCAAATGAGTGTAGATCGGTCAAGTGTTATAACTGTGGTAAGACTGGTCATTTTGCAAAGGATTGTCGGTCTCAAAATAGGAGAAATGAATCAACCAATCTTCTTACAGAAGAGGTTGAAGAACAAGCTGGAATATTGTTGATGGCCAGTAGCGAAGCGAGCTTGGCACATGATGTGAAGAGCTCGGTAGATGATATGAAGAATTTGGCATGGGAGGAAATTGATGAGGATGAGATGTTGTTGACAAAGAGCTCGGATATCGAGCTTGGTCCGAACTCTAGCACAAACACTGAGTTTTGTTTGCGAGTCCAAAATAACTCGATCTGGTATCTAGACACTGGAGCTAGTAACCATATGTGCGGAGATGAAAATATGTTTGATGAGCTCTCCAAAATTGAAGCTGGACATGTGTCATTTGGAGACGCTTCCAAGGTGATGGTAAAAGGACGAGGTCCGATATGTTTTTCTCAAAAGAATGGACGAATTGGGACAATTCGGGATGTGTACTACGTACCCGACCTCAAAACCAACATATTAAGTATGGGGCAGTTAATGGAAAAGGGGTACTCAGTCATCATGAAAGATCGAGTGCTGGAGTTGAGGGATAATCTCAGACACCTTATTACCCGAGTAGAAATGAAACAAAACAGAATGTATAAACTGAAGCTTAGGTGTTTGAAACTCGACGTCGAGGATGAAGCAATGAAGTGGCATTTTCGATTAGGCCATTTGCACTTTGGAGGGTTGACCGAGCTAGTACTGAAAGAAATGGTGCGTGGATTGCCAAACATAGAATTTAAGAAGAATTTTTGTGAAGATTGTGTACTTGGCAAGCACCAGAGAGCCTCGTTTCCAAAGACAACTGAGTATCAGGTGAAGGAACAACTCGGCCTGGTGCATACAGATGTTTGTGGACCAATTACTCCTGTATCTTTCAGTGGTAAGAGGTATTTTTTAACATTTATTGATGATTTCTCTCGGAAGACATGGGTTTATTTTTTGAAGGAGAAATCTGAAGTATTTAGAGTGTTTAAGAAATTTAAAGTAATGAATAAGAATGAAACGGGCACAAAAATTAAAGTTGTTCGGTTAGATAGAGGAGGTGAATACACATCAGCCGAGTTCATGAGGTATTGTGAGGAGCTTGGCATTAGAAGATTTTTGACAACTTCATACTCACCACAACAGAATGGAGTTGCTGAAAGGAAGAATTAGACAATTCTCAACATGATTCGAGCAATGTTGAAAGATAAGAATATGTGAAAAGAATTTTGGGCTGAAGCAGTGCAGTGTGCAGTATATGTGCAGAACAGGTGTCCTCATGCAAAACTCAATGGACAGACACCACATGAAGCATGGAGTGGAAAGAAACCATGTGTATCTCACTTGAAGGTATTTGGCAGTGTAGCATATGCTCATGTTTCAGCACAACAAAGAACCAAGCTCGAGGACATGAGTAAGAAACTTGTTTTTATTGGATATGATGAAAAAACAAAGGGCTATAAATTGTTTAATCCAGTAACAAACAAAGTTCTTGTGAGTCGAGATGTTGTAATAGATGAGGAGAACGAATGGAACAACTCAGCAGTGCAGTTAAGAGCAATGCAACGACAAGTGGGAGCTCAGAAACTACCTTTGGAAGCCCGACAAGTGAAAGAAGAAATTTGGACAATGTACCAGCAAAAAAACAGGAGGTCTCCGACGAGGAAGAAGAACCATTGCAGCCTAAAACTCAGAGCCTACAAGACATATATAATACAACTAACGAGGTACATGTTGTGTGTCTTTTGGCAGAATCGGAAGATGTTAGATTTGAAGAAGCCGTGGTGGATGAGAAATGGAAGAAGGCAATGGACGAGAAGATTGCTGCTATAGAACGTAACAACACGTGGGAACTATCTGAGTTACCACAAGGAGCTTGGACCATTGGAGTAAAGTGGGTTTTCAAGAAGAAAATGAACGCACAAGGTGAGATAAAGCGATATAAAGCTCGATTGGTGGCAAAAGGCTATAGACAGATGGAAGGAGTTGACTATGCCGAGGTGTTTGCACCTGTTACTAGGATGGAGACTATTCGTCTACTAATTTCTATAGCAGCTCAGAACAAATGGCCCATTTTCCAAATGGACGTAAAGTCGGCTTTTCTAAATGGTGTGTTAAAGGAAGAGGTCTACATTGAGGAACCACTCGGATACATGAGGAGAGGTGAAGAAAAGAAGGTGTTGAGGCTGAAGAAGGCTCTTTATGGCCTGAAGCAAGCTCCAAGGACGTGGAATGACCGAATCCACACTTATTTCGTGGAAAATAAATATGAACAATGTCCGGTTGAACACGCACTATATATAAAGAAGCATGGAGGTAGGATAATGTTTATAGCTCTTTATGTTGATGACCTTGTGTTCATGGGTAATGATGCAGAATTAATCAAGAAGTTCAAAAGAACCATGGAGAAAGAGTTTGAAATGACAGACTTGGGACACATGAGATACTTTCTCGGGCTGGAAGTCAAACAACTTGAGATAGGCATCTTTGTGTCTCAAGAAAGGTATGCCGAGGACATTTTGAGTAAATTCAAGATGGCGAGGTGCAGCCTGGTTTCAACCCCAATGGAACCAGGTACAAAACTTTCAAAGTTTGATGGAGGAGATCACGTAGATGCCAACAAATACAGAAGCTTGGTTGGAAGTCTTCGTTACTTGACGAGTACAAGGCCGGATTTGTTACTAAGCGTTGGTATAGTTAGTCGATACATGGAGGAGCCGACCTACACACATTGGAGAGCACTGAAAAGAATATTGAGGTATGTGCGGGGAACAACATCACTCGGATTATACTACACTAGGTCGGACGATTACCGATTAGTAGGGTACTCGGACAGTGATTGGTGCGGAGATGTAGATGACCGGAGAAGCACATCCGGGTATGTATTCTTCATGAGCAACACGGCGTTTACCTGGCTCTCAAAGAAGCAACCTATAGTGACGTTGTCTACATGCGAAGCTGAGTACGTTGCAGCATCATTGAGTGTATGTCATGCAATATGGCTTAGAAATCTTCTAAGCAAACTGGAGATGAAACAAAAAGGAGGGACTGTAATTCGAGTAGATAACAAGTCGGCTATTGAGTTGGCAAAGAATCCGGTCAACCATGGAAGGAGTAAGCACATTGATGTGAAATTTCATTTCATCCGAGAACAGGTGAAGGAAGGTAATGTAGAGATGGTGCACGTGGGAAGCAGAGATCAAATTGCAGACTTATTTACAAAGCCATTGCCAACTGTGTTGTTCAATAACTATAAAAATCTAATCGGAATGAAGGATGGAAGAAGTATTTAAGTTTACGGGGGAGTTTTGTTAGGATAAACTTAAATTAGGAGTTATTGAGCAGACTTTATGAGTGGTTACATTTGTGATGTTTTAGGAGAGGAAAATTCAAAAGTTTTATGTTTTATGTTTTGGATGTTAATGGTGATTAGTGTTATGTTTTTATAATAATTGGAGACATTATGGCTTGTAGATGAAAAGCCAAATGTAAGTCCTATAAATTGTAGTGTCTTGCTCATATGAAATACACAAGTGAAATAAATCATATTTACAGAGATAGAGTGTCTTTGCTAACAACTATGATGTTGGGGACAATGTCAAATTTGGCTTCCCCTTGGCCTTCACTACCACCATGCTCTCATGGAGCGTCATTGAGTTTGGTGGGCTTATGAAAGGTGAGTTACAGAATGCCAGAGTGGCCATTCGCTGGGCCACTGATTATCTTCTCAAAGCTACTGCACATCCTAACACCATTTATGTTCAGGTCAGTTCTGCTACACTCTTACTGAAATCAACTAACACGTACCCTTTTCAAAGTTGATTCATTTAATTTTTGTGTATTTTACCTTTTTTATTTTGGTATAAAAATGGAGTTAGTTAGTCTTCTTTAGGTAGAGTTTAAATTCTGATCTTGGTTTGGATTGACGTTGCAGGTAGGGGATGCTAAGAAGGACCATTCTTGTTGGGAGAGACCAGAGGACATGGACACTCCAAGAAGCGTGTTCAAAATAGATGCAAACACACCTGGTTCAAAATTTGTCGCAGAAACTGTTGTGGCTCTTGTAGCTGCTTCTCTGGTTTTTAGAAGAACTGACCCCACATACTCAAAAGTTTTAGCTAAAAAGGCCATCAAGGTAAGCCTTTGGTTCAGTTTTCAGAAGCAATTTTCAGTACAGAAAATAACTCTCCACTAAATCTGAACACTATATTTTATTTGTGGGTTTAGGTCTTCCAGTTTGTTGATAAGTATATGGGGTCCTACAGCAATGCCTTGAAACCCTTTGTGTACCCCTTCTACTGCTCTTACTCTGGTTGTCAGGTAAGCTTTCAACTGTTAAGGGATGTTTAGTTTAGCAAGAGGAGACATACTCATTACTCAAATTGTTTTGGTGAATAATATGGTAGGAATAGTTGTTGTGGGGTGCTACCAAGCTACACAAGGCTACCAAGAATCCAATGTACCTAAACTACATAAAGTTAATGGCCAGATACTTGGAGCTGCAGAGTTTGACAACACCTTTGGGTGGGATAACAAGCATGTTAGAGCAGAATATTTCTTTCCAAGGTTTCTATCCTTCACTGTACTGCAAACAAAACTAGAAACATAATGTTTTCAAATTTATAGTTTTATTTTCTTGGTTTTAGGAATTCCTGGTTCAAATTTATAGTTTTATTACAACAAGGAAGAGCATTGAATGTATATTTTGTGTATATTTTGCGGCTGCAAACCATGTCCTAGGATTTCAATCACAAACTATTGTACTTTTCTCTGTAAGTTAGAGATGATGGAAGTGTTTATGATAAATATGTTAGGTAGACCATGGACTAGTGTCTATGTGTGAATGGTTGGATTAAATACTTTTATTCACTCTATTTTAATGGTTTAAAAAATATTTCAAATAATTTTTTGGCAGTTTTGAATGTGAATATGTGATATATTTTGTAGCGATTTTTAATTGTCAAAAAATGATATATTTTGTGGCAGTCTTTAACCGTCAAAATATGATATATTTTGTGTTGGTTTTTAACCGTCAAAATATGATAAAATATAATCAAATTAGACAACATTTTGTAGCAGTTTCTAACCGCTATTATTTTTTTTTTCTTTTCTGATAGCAATACCAGCGGTTAGAATATTTTTGTCACAAACGGTTTTTGACATGTGTAATTCTAACGGTTATTTTAACCATCAAAAATTTTATTTGTGACAGTTTTTAACCGCTAAAATTTGTAAATTTGATCGTCACAAATGTCAATATTTTTTGTAGTATTGGTCTCTTTATATAGGATTTGGACTGGGTTTTTCTATTGCTAAAATCTCTCAAATATCTTTTAAAATAAAGTTAAAGATAAATGTTATTTTTTTATGGTGATTATGAATATTTAAAAATATTTAGAGAAATATAGTCAGTTTTAAAATTATTTGACAAATATAGTTGGTTGAAAATTTATGATATAATTAAATTAATTAATTATTTAAAGATATATGATAAATTATCACCAACTAATATTTGCAATAATTTTTTCAAATCAATCCTTTGTAATCTCTTCCAATTATCTCCTAAATCATCCAATATCTTTAAGATATATTTGTTTGTTACGGAGATCTAAAAAGATTTAAGAAGATCTTGTATATTTAAAATGATTTGGTAGTTATTATCTTTTGATATTTTATGATCTAATTAAATAATATTATTTTAAAATATCAAATAAAATATCTAAAGATATATTTTCCCAAAATTATTTTTTGTCATGAATATTTATCAATTATCATAGCCTTTTTGCTGTAAAAAAGATAGAGAAAACCGCAAGGTCCAATTTTTATTGCCTATTCCCTCTTCTTGGCTTAGCCAAACTTCTTCACTTTTTCAAGCTTTTCTTGCATTCTTCTTGCAATGCTTGATTAGGATTTTTGAGCTTTTGAAATAAATATAGAAAGAATAACGGAGCATAATTCCAAAAACCAATATTTTCCTTTTATCCTTTGTTGCTCTTTTTAGAAAGCAATTAATTTTCATTTCAACATTCTTTCATCAACAATTTTTCCTTTTGACATTTTTATTAATTTTTTGGGTAAGGTACTCACCCATATACTTTAGTCCCCAACCAATCCTGACATAATCCATTACAAAGTCAACATGTACGCTCTTGCATATGGAGCGATTACATTATCGTTTGCAAATTATGGAAGCTCCTAGAATGTACTATTTAGCCAAGAAACTTTCATTGCCTTTCCTCTTATTGTCTTGGTTGGGGGAAGGATCCCTAGATGTTGGTGGAAGGTGGAAAATATATCTTCTACTGTTGTCGGATTGGTAACCACATCACCATCTATGGGGAGGCCTAGGAGCACCACCACATCCTCCAGTGTGACAATCGTCTCTCCATAAGGGAAATGGAAGGTGTGTGTTTCTTACCTCCACCTTTCTAATAATGCGGTGAGTAATAAATGGTTCACGTCCATGTCCGGTAAATTCAAGATGTGTCCAAAGCCACCTTCTTGAATTAAAGTTTCAACTCGACCATCTATTAAGTCTTTGTTATTCAGAAGCCAAATTCTTGTGCATCTCGATCTTAACACACGTTCATTTCCTTTCCATAAGTCCTTCGTAATATGTTTGTGTTGTAAACACAATAAATACATATCTCTAGGAAGGTGTGGATTATACGCCATGCTAAAAATAAATAGAACGTGTAAATAATTAGGTTATGGCCATGCCACGTATAATAGGAACACCACGAAAAGTGAATACATAATTTGAATGGAACTTATGCAAAGATATACCTTGGCAATGTTGTCTTAAAAATACAAGAGTGGTAGGTGAAGTAGGAGAAATGAATGCACCCTTTAGGTAGCGAGACAATGGAGAGCAATTCGTGATAGCAAATGGTTTGTGAAATTGCCCTTTATGCACATAAATTTTATGGACTGATGGTGCTCCACACAATGCTATTATTGCATGAACTCTTTTCCTTTCACCAAATTTTCAAAAGGCCAATTAATAGGGTGTTATTTTGCATTCAATGAATGAGTTAAAGTTGCCTTTGTTGTGCACCAATGCATGGTCATTTCAACTATTAAGTTCATCACACTTTGCATGAATCTCTGAAATGCAACTATTTTACCAACATTTTCACAAAAAACGTGCATGTGAACATTGAAAATGCAGAGCTTTCATGTGAAGCTGATACGCTGCAATCACGGAACATTTGCAAAGTCGTTAAGAGGATTTGTAGTTTCCAATGGCAATGCATAATGAAGTCGCTAGGATGCGTGCCGATTTCAAATAGTGAAGTCGCTAGGATGCATTGTGGTTTCCCATTCATGCTACAACAAATTGCTAAGATGCATAATGGTTTCCAAGGCAAAGTTGCTAGATGCCCGACAATTTCAAAGGAACTTAAAGCAAAGTCACCATGATGGATGCCAGATTCCCTTTAGACTAAGTTAAATGAAGCAAAACGCTTTCAAAGTTGAAATTGAATTGGTTTTTGCCTATTTCAACGACCCATGCGAAGAACCAAAATTTTAACCCTCTTTCATGAATTTTACTTCAAGCACCATTCTGATCATACATTTTTTTACTTTCACAACTTTTTCCACAATGTTTGACCCCACACTTACTTCACAGAATGAACACTAATATCCTGGTATTGTTAGTGATTTTAGTGAAGACGAAGATATGGAAATAGTAGGTGATGAAGTTCAGAATCGTTATTAAACCTCTCAATTGGATAAACGTCACCAATATACACAACCCAGTTCATGGACCCACCTACCCAATCAATATGCACTTCTAACTACGGAATTGGGGTCTTCATTAGGTGGACCTTCGAGCTGTAACGGTGAATAAAGTCATGCATCATTCCAAACCTCAACTCTAGGGACTCAACAGCAACTAATTGTGGGCATATCATTTGACTCAAAGGAGTCTACATTGTCATTTATAGAGCAATACCATATTGATAACAGTAATAGATTTATGGTTGTTGAGAGCAAATCTGATTATTATATATGTCGATGTATCGACCACAACAAAGGTTACTAATGGCGGTTACAAGCAGGTTATAGCAAACGTAGTTTTAAGTGGGAAATAAGAAAGATTGACGGAGAACATACGTTCTTGTCTACAAATGTACCTACGGATCATGTCAATCTTTATTTGAACCAAATTGCTTCGATTGTGTTAAACTCTATGAAGACAAACCCTTCTATATAAATCAAAAGTTTGATATCTAAAATAAAAAATCGTTTCAAATATTTAGTGACATATATGAAGGCATGGAATGGTAAACAAAAGGCACTTGCTAAGGAATTTGGAGATTGGGAAGAGTCCTACAATGAACTTCCAAGGTGGTATCAAGCTCTTAAAGAAAAAAATTCAGGCACAATAATTCAATGCATCAGTTCTCCTGTAGTAGTTAATGGTCAGTCTGACCCTTCTTACTACATTTTGGAACGAGTATTTTGGTCATTTGGACCATGCATCTAAGGGTTTAACTATTGTAAGCCTATTGTACAAGTAGATGGGACATTTCTCACTGTAAGATATCAAGGGACATTGCTCTAACAATCACTAAGATGGGTGTCATAACATATTTCCTCCAGCCTTCGTGATAATGGAAGCAAAGACAAAGGAGGCTTTGATATGGTTTTTTTAGCCCTTACGAGAGCATGTCACACCACAATCAAACCTCTGCTTGATAACGGACATGAGGAAAGGCATATTGGCAACTCTACAATCTTATAAAGTAGGACGGGAAGAAGATGGGCTATAATCAGTATATTGCATATGTCATATCGCTTCAAACTTCAACAACAAGTTCAAAAATCACGAGTTGAAGAACAACTTAATTAACATGGGTAATACAATTACTACTTAATTCACAATTCTTACTCTTTCATTGACAATTGTATTTCATATTAAACTAACTAATCTCGTTGGAATTGTGCTAAATTTCGAGGTCAAAAAACCTATACTGGATGCAAATTTGTCGGCATTCAAATCTCATTCATCATAAGTGGCTTCTTGGATCAATAGGATACCATTAAAAAAGTGGACTCAAGCATACAATGAGGGCAGTAGATTCGGTCATATGACAACAAACTTGGTTGAATGTATGAATTATGTTCTAAAACGAGCTTGTTCATTACTAATTTATGCTTTAATTAGGGCAACATTTGAAAGGACTGCATCATGGTTTGTTTAGCGAGGCATTAAAGCAGAATCAATGTTACCAGCAGACCACCAATATCCCGAACATATAAATTCTATTATTAGAAAAAATCAACAACAAGCGAGAATAAGTCAAGTGCACAAATACTCAAGAAGAAATTATGAATTTAAGGTTCAAGAGATGTACTCTCCCCGTGATCACTGCCAACAAATGTCTTTCACAGTTAAATTAAATGACTGGTGGTGTGATTGTGGTAATTTCTAAGCTCTCTGACTACCTTGTCATCATGTCGTAGTTGTTTGCTCTTTCTCCAATATAGACCTGACCACATACATTCATCTAGTTTAGAGCCTCTACACAATCAACAAAGCATATGAACTCCGGTTTCATTTGATTAAGAATAAAGATTATTAGTTCACATACACCGAACCTAATTTCATTCCAAACCCAAAAATGTGTCATAGGGCACCCGGAATGTAACATCCCAATACGATATTACTTAAAATATATATATATATAAAAATATATATATATATATATATATATATATATATATATATATAAAGTAAACACACACAAAATAAATTCCTCATTTATTATTAAATCATTTCCCTAAAACGCAGGAAAAATTTAAAACTTTAAAGTTGAATAATCGCTATAAATTGTCATATTTCTCACAATTCACTTTTACAGTTTCTAAATCCAAAGTAATGAAAACTCTAATCAAATTACATGGAAATTAAATAAAAGTCTTTATAAATAATCCCTATAATCTACTCCCACTCTCCGCCACTAAGCATCTCCTGGCTCATCTGAAACATCATCTGCTCCCGGATAACAAGTTACTCGATCATTGCCACACAAACAGATAAGGTGAGCTATGCACATAGATATAAATAAATATTAAAATAAACCCACCCAACTATCTCATAATTGTTTAACTATTAAAGCAATGAAAACACCCACTTTCCCACACTCATAATCATTATGAGTTCATGCATGTACTATATATCATGGGACTTCTTGTGCTTCCACGACCCTCCTCGCTCGTGGTCCAACCTACAAGTATATCCCGCTCGTAGTTGTGCTTCACAAACTCCTTCACCCGTCATCTGAACTCCTTGCTCGAACCGGACCCGCATATCCACCTTTCCTACTATGAACTCCCTCGCTCATAGCATTCTCAAGTTGAGCATGAGATGAACTCCCTCACTCACTCATCCCAACGAGAGTACCTCCGATGAACTAAACTGTTCACATTCCGCATGTGGTCCACCCATCACGAACTCCTAGCTCGCGACTCAATTCAAGCACATCCCAGATCCTATGGACTTAGTCCTTCAAGCCCAAACACCACAAACACATGCCTATAATTCCCATAATTATGAAATATCAACCAAACCATCTCAAACAGTACACACAAACCTGACTTCACACCATTCTCGCTTAAGCCAGGGGTCTTGCCCAAGTGAGTCCATCTGTCTCGCTTAAGCTGAACCACCTCGCCTAAGCGAGTGTGAAACAGTGGCTTCACCACGATCTCTCGCTCAAGCGAGACCTTCTCGCTAGGGATGGCAACGGTGCGGGGCGGAGATGGGTTTCGCTATCCCATACCCATCCCCGTAGAAAAAATTCATCTCCATCCCCGTACCCAAATCCAACGGGTATCAAACTTTTGTCCCATCCCCATCCCCACAAGGGTAACGGGTATAATCTCGTACCCATACCCATACTCATTTTCTTACTACTTCAATATTATTTTTTATAAAATAATAAAAAATTATGGTAAAGGAAACATAATGTTGTCAAATATTCAATATTAGAAGGATGGTTGTTTGTTTCTTCGATATTAAATACTTTAAAATAAATTATAATTGTTTACATTTTAGATTATAATACCAAATAAAATTTCATGAGAACCAAAACATTTATTAAATTTGCAAATATTAATGAAAAATAGTTGATAAAATTTAAAAATAATTTTTAAAAAATACAAAAGGAAAACAAATATTCAAATTAAAATATATTTTAAATGTTTGTTTTCTAATGATCTCTTTTTTATACACTAATAAAAGTTATAATACATCATTTGATTAAAATGATACAAAAAACAAATAATAATCATAATAAAAGTTTAAAAAAATTATAATTATTTACATTTTAGATTATAATACCAAATAAAATTTCATGAGAACCAAAACATTTATTAAATTTGCAAACAAATAAAATTTAAAATTTAAAATATATTCAAATTAAAGGAAAACAAATATTCAAATTAAAATATATTTTAAATGTTTGTTTGCTTCAATCGTTTAAATTTTAATGAATCTCTTTTTTATGCACTAATAAAAGTTATAATACATCACTTGATCAAAATGATACAAAGAATAAATAATAGTCATAATAATAAAATTTTAATATAGATCTTGTATCTTTTAAACTTCAATTATGTTGGATGGTGATAAAAAATTATTCATGACAATTACATTAAATTTTTATATTGTAGAAATAAAAGTTATTTATATAATTATAGTGAAAAAATTACAATATGATTGATAATGAGTTAGAAAATAAAAAGAAATAATTAGATAAAATATATTGAAATAGTATTCTACACAATGAAAATAAACAACAAATAAAAATATTAAAAAATTAACAAATATTTAAAAACAATTTGAGAGACTATTGAAAGAAATCGCACAAAGGACAACAAATGTATAATTAAGGGTATGATAAGATGAAAAACAATCTAAGAAAAGTTTTCAAATATCAACATATATACTCAATGGTTGAAAAATAACAAAAATTGTTTTAGTTAAACAAAAGAGTTCTTCAAATGAAACAAAAACTAATAATAATAAGTAAAGAATTTTTTTATATATTACCTAGTAAACGAAATGTTTGTGCTATTAATTACTTAAATTTAGAGTATTACACTTTCTCATATGAAAGGAAAATGTACAATAAATAAGAATATTAAAAAATAATAGAAATATTCAAATGTGAGACATAAATTTTTTTTAATTGACATATACATCTTTTTAACATAATTACATAAAGGTTATGCTAAGATAAAAATGTAATGAAGATGTGAATGAGTTTCATGACAAACCAAATAATTAGAAGAAATAAATAATAGTAAGTATAAATATATATATATATATATATATATATGGTTACTTAATTAATTGTGAATAATTTAATAATTTAAATGGGGACTGGTATTATGGCAAGGATATGTACATCCACATATCCATCCCCATACCCAATTGAAAAGGTCGGGGATTTCCCATACCCATACCCATACCAAGTCAATGCGAGGATTCCACGTCAAAACGGGGACGGGTTCGGGCAATACCCACGGGACCGGGTTTATTTGCCATCTTTACTTCTCGCCTGAGCGAGACCCTCATTTGCTCAACACACAACCCCTCGCCTGGACGAGGATTCAAAAATAACGTGTGACGATTTTCATCGTGACCTCACCTAGGCGAGCTTCTCTCGCTTAAGTGAGAGATTGTGTCGCTCAACACTAAAGGGGGTCGCCTGAGCGAAACGCTCGAACCAACACCAATAACGAGTTTCTGCAACTTTCGCTTAGGCGAGAGGGACTCGCTTGGGCGAAAATTGCAGAGGTTTTCCCCTGTTCATGCGTGAAATCAACCAAAACCATACCAAAAACCCAATTTAATCACTACCAAGCACTCCATATTAACAAGCAACCACAATAACATGTTTTACACACATTGGAATCACAAAAGCTTAGTACTCGACCATATCCCATCATCCTATACCCAAAACCCTCATTCCATTCATCCCAAAAGCTTAAAAGAGACTTTGCAAACAACATCAAATGAACCCATTCTCAGTCTCATCACAGTTAATATGAAATTCCAAACACACAAACATCAATTGAAAATAGCATAATCGAAAATTACAACACATGCGATTTATACACAAAGAGACAACTTCCCATAACCTCTCACTTTGTCTGCTTCTTATAAAAAAAATAAAGTTAATTCATGTCTGTCAAGGTTTGAACCCGTGACCCTCCTACTGTTAAATCAATTCATCACCATTCAACCAAATTATCTTTGATGATAATTATTATAATCTCTTGATTATACTATCACTAAACAGGCTCAAATATAATATCAAAATTAATAATAAATCAAATAACACACAATTGGCATACATAGGACTTGAACCCAAGTCCTCTCATACAATCAAGTACTCTCAACCACTTGAGCTAGTACTTTTCTACGCCATACCAATTAACATTTCATTCCATCAAGTTCCCACCACTCGCATTAATTAATTAATTAATTAATTAATTAATTAATTTTCATGAGTCTTACATTCCCCCCACCTTAAAAGAGTTTTCGTCCTCGAAAATAGAACTTACCAAGAAACAAGTGAGGATAAGACCTCCTCATGAGACCTACATCATTTCTTGTGTCATCTCATCCCAAAGCACCTTCACCGTCCTTATCTCCTTCCCCCTTACTTGCTTGACTTGAGCATCTAATATATGAATCGGTCCGACTGGCATGGTCAGATCCTCTCGCACCTGCACCTCAATTGCTTCTAACACATGATCTAGACTTGCAATGTACTTCCTCAATTGTGAGACATGGAATACATTATGCAAGTTGGCCAGGTGAGGTGGTAAGGCAATCTCATATGCCACTGCTCCAATCCTCCGTGTAATCTGATAAGGTCCTATAAATCTCGGAGTCAACTTCCTTGATTTAAGAACTCTTCCAATACCCGTGGTTGGAGTAACCCAGAGGAATACATTATCTCCTTCATCAAACACCAATGGCCATCTTCTCTTATCGGCATAAGACTTCTGCCTGCTCTGGGGTGGCTCGCATCCGATCGTGGATTAATCTGACTTTACTAGTCGTTTGTTGCAGAAACTCAGGACCAAGTACAAAAGCTTCACCATCCTGATACCATCATAATGGAGTTCTACACCTCCTCCCATACAATGCTTCATATGGAGCCATGCCAATACTAGAGTGGTAATTGTTATTGTAGGTGAATTCCACTAAGGGTAACACATCATTCCAGTTTTCTAAGTGGTCTAGCACACATGACCTCAATAAATCTTCTAAAGATTCGATGGTCCGCTCAGACTGACCATCCATTTGAGGGTGATAAGCTAAGCTTATTCTCAACTGTGTACCCAATGCAGCTTGCAAAGATTGCCAAAACCGTGATGGGAATCTAGGATCCCGATCTGACATTATGCTCTCGGGTACTCCATGCAACCTCACTACTTCTCGCACATACAATTCTGCTAGCTTGTCGATCGACCACTTCTGATTCATAGGCAAGAAATGTGCACACTTTGTCAGACAGTCTACTATTACCCAAACTGTATCATGGCCCCTTGTCGACCTCGGTAGATGCGTCACAAAATCCATAGAGATATTGTCCCACTTCCACTTAGGTACATTTAGTGGTTGCAGTGTACCGCCTGGCCTTTGATGTTCAATTTTGGCCTTTTGACAAACCAAACATTGAGCATCAAAGTCTGCTACACCCGTCTTCATTCCATTCCACCAAAAGGACTCCTTCAAATCCTTATACATCTTAGTCATACTTGTAACATCCCGTTAGGATATTACGAATTTAATAAAAATAAAATAAAATAATTAATCACATAACATTTAATAATACCTCATTTCCCAAAAACACGGGAAATTTAAACCTTTTTATTAATTCCAAACATTACCAAAGTTCATAAACCATAAAAATTGTACATAACTAAAAAGCCTTTCATCATAGTTTACAAAATATATCAAAGTCGAATAATATAAAACTCCCAGGCTTTTCCCCCACTCAGCGGCTAAGCCTCACCAGTTCCATCTGCAACATCATCTGCTCCCGTGTACCGCGTACACGATCATCGCCAAACACAAGCAGATAGGGTGAGCTAAAAGATAAAACATAAAAGTACATCAAACACCATATATGTATGTATCAAAAAATAAATACACCAATAACACCTACTTTTCTCTTATCCCGCATGGCCATAACCATGTATATCGATGCACCTCGCAGAAGACTTGTTACCTTCCTTCCACATGGCCACAACCATGCTAGCAGTGTTCTACATCTTCTATTAAGTAACTCAAGGCGTTTTGCTGCCACACCTATCGGCCAGAATCGATAGAGCACGTGCGGATACCATGCTACGGATCACATACCGTAACGCCAGGTGGAGTTCCCAAATACGAACATAGTCTGTAACGTCCCATGACTACCAAACTCGTTAGTGAATCACTGAGGAGGGCAATCCATCCGGACCCATCCGTACTGGCCACAACCAGCACACTCACACCGGCACACTCGCCAACCTGAGCCATAACTCAAAGGTTCCTTGTGTTCATCCACTATCCCGAGCCACAATTCAAGGGAAGTCATTCCGGGCCACAACCCATAGAATGCCACGTGCTTATCCCCTATCCTGAGCCACAACCCAGGGATACGTTCCGGGCCACAACCCATGGAACACCAGCAAGCCCACCATTAAGATACCCTAGAAGCATGATAGTTCATACATTCCCAAGTCCACCGTCAATCAGTTTAATACCTCATAATCATATGCCTTTAAACACATAATACTACCATTCTTTGTTAAGGTTCAAGCCTTTACCTAAGCACCCTAGTCCATCTCGCTTAAGTTAGATTACCTCGCCCAAGTGAGCACAACACACAAAACCAACCTCGAACTCTCGCTTGGGCAAGTTACACTCGCTTGGGCGAGATTACATTTCGCCCAAGAATCGCACCTTTCGCCTGGGCTGCAAGTTAAGCTACCATCAAAACATCCTTCGCGTTCTCGCTTAGGCGAGAGACTCTTGCCTGAGCGAGATACTCTTCCGCTCAACACAAGGGAGTTCCCGCCTGGGCGGAATGCCCAAGCCAAATCACCCAACCCTTTCGAGTTCTCGCTTAGGCGAGACTCACTCGCCTAAGCGAGATAATCTTCGCCCAAACTAAAAACCCTCCGCCTGAGCGATAACCTCGAGCAGATGAAGACTACGAGTCTCTACATGTCTCGCCTGGGCGAGCCTAGCTCGCCTGAGCGAGAATTACAGGTTCTGGCACTGATTCACGCACATAAACACTGCGTCAGAGACTCAAAACACAATTCAAAACATACCAATTCATTCAGCACCATTTCATTATACCTATGAGCACATTTGGACACGAAAATATGCCCCAACCACCCAACCTTGCATAATCACTGAATATACAGAACATAACCCCAATATATACATGCATTTAGGTTAAACTCCAATGAAACAGTACCCAAAACCCACAACCTCAATTTCCCTCATGTGCAGCACGAAATTCAGGCATAGCTTCATCAAAATCAATCAGGACAATGCAACTAAGATAGAAATTCGGGTTCAGCTCCCCTAACCTGGAATTTTCCTTGCTTAAAACTTGAATTTGGGGACCTTTCCCGGAACACCAATGCCCTATCTTTCCTTCTCAAATTTTGCCTTTTAAAGAGTCCCTTAATGTGGTTGATGGCAAAAATTGCCCCTTCTGCTAGGGTTGTCTCTACCCCTTTCATATTCATGCCACACTAACTTTTTAGCAAAAATAAAGTTAAATTTGAGTCCACCAAGTTTCGAACCCACACCATACCAAAGCCAAATCAATACTAAACCATCAGGCCAACTCATGTTTCTTGCTAACACACACAATTCAAGTATTATATCATACGAAATGTGTCCCAACATATTATTAAAACAATAATAACTAAATAACACACAAAGGCATACATAAGACTCGAACCCAAGTCCTCTCACATAATCAAAGTACTCTCAATCACTTGAGCTAGTACTTTTCCACGTCATACACAACCGAATTTAATGTCATAAATACACTACCTACCCGCATTTATTAATTAATTATTGATTTAATTAATTAAATTATGCGGATCTTACAATACTTGGATGTATGCTAAGACGACTGTGATGGCTCTCCTTCAAAATCTGTCTCCTAAATAGAGGTCCTCCAGGTACACACACTCTACCTTTAAACCGTAGGATATCGTCTGCTCCTATTTGATAGTCCTTCCCCTTATCTGTATCCAACCATCCGATAAATTGTTGTAATTCCATATCATGTCCCTAAGCCTCACGGATTTCATTCAAAAACTCATTGGTGACTTTCAACAAGCTACATTGTATGAAATCTTGCCCAAACTGCATTCCCAGATTCATATCGCGGAGTTTCTCAATCAGCTCCAACTCATTTACCATAATGCAAGAAATGTGCATCTTCTTTCAACTCAAAGCGTCGGCAACATTTGCCTTGCCCGGGTGATAGAGCAATTCAAAGTCGTAGTCCTTCAAGTACTCCATCCACCTGCACTACCTCATATTTAACTCCTTCTGATTAAACAAGTATTTCAGACTTTTGTGATCACTGTATACTTGAAATTGGGAGTCGTACAGGTAGTGCCTCCAAGACTTAAGAGCAAACACAATAGCTGCTAGCTCCAAGTCATGAGTCAGATAATTTTTCTCAAGCATCTTCAGCTGACGAGAAGCATACGCTACCAGTCTCCCTTCTTGCATCAATACACACCCCAAACCTTGATATGACGCATCACAGTACACTTCAAACTTCTTTTCAATATCAGGAATTACCAACACTAGGGCGGTAGTCAAACACCTTTTCATCTCCTCAAAACATTCTTCGCACTATTCAGTCCAAGAGAATGACTGATCCTTCCTTGTGAGTTGTGTCAATGGACTCACCTTCTTTGAGAACCCCTCTACAATCCTCCTGTAATAATCTGTCAAGCCCAAGAAACTTCTCACCTCTGTTACTGTCTTAGGCCTTTCCCACTTAAGTATTGTTTCAATCTTAGTCAAGTCCACTACAATACCCTTGGCTGAGATGACATGTCCAAGAAATTGTACTTCTTCAAGCCAAAACTCGCACTTGGACAACTTGCCACACAGTTGGTGTTCTCTGAGTACCTCCAATACCACCCTCAAGTGATCAGCATGTTCTTCCAGAGTCCTCGAGTGGATAAGAATGTCATCAATGAAGACGATAAAAAACTTATCCAACCAGGGTCGAAAAATCCTATTCATGTAATCCATGAATACCGCTGGTGCATTCGTCACTCCAAATGGCATCACCACATATTCATAGTAACCATATATGGACCTGAATGTCGTTTTTGCACATCTTCCAGTTTAACCAGAATCTGGTGATATCCCGACCTCAAATCTATTTTGGAGAACACCCTTGCTCCCTTCAACTGGTCTAACAAGTCGTCAATCCTTGGCAGCAGATATTTGTTTTTAATTGTCAGTTTAATCAGTTGCCTATAATCCACACAAAGTCGCGAACTCCCGTCCTTCTTCTTCACCAATAAAATTGGAGCTCCCCATGGTGATGGGCTTGGTCAAATAAACTGCTTTTCTAATAACTCCTCAATTTGCTTCTTGAGTTCTGCCAGTTTTGTAGGTGTCATTCTGTATGGAGCCATCGACACTAGACCCACACTAGGAATTAGATCAATTGTGAAGTCGATGTCTCGACTCGGCGGCAATCTTGGCACTTTATCCGAAAAAACATCCGCATATTCACTAGCCACCGGTATAGATTGGATCATCTTTGAAGCACTTTTCTTCTATGGTTTGGCCACCACCAAAAAACATATGGCCCCTCTTTGCAGTTCCATCAATACCAACTGAGTGGAGATCAACCCTAACCCTGCATGTTTTGGGAATACCAAATTGTGCCGTCCACGGTAGATCATGATGTGGTTGTTAAACAGCTAGTCCATCCCCAGTATAACGTCCAACCCCTCTAGAGGCAAGCACACCAGGTTCACTTTGAATCTGCGACCTGCCACTTCAATCACACACCCAACATAGACTGAACTAGTAGCCACCTGACCCGAAGATGGAGTTGAAACCAGCAACTCACAGTCCAAGTCACGTCTCTTCAAGCTCAGTTTCGTCGCACATGCATCAGAAATAAAAGAATGTGTTGCTCTAGAGTCGAATAATACAAGCACATTATGCCTCCCAAGTAAACAAGATTGCATGATGAGATTAACTAATTGTGTAGCTTCTATAGAGGTCATAGCAAAGACCCTCCCAGTAGCTCTAGATCTCTCTACTCCAAAGACTGATGGTTTCTTCGTCGCACTAGTCTTCTTTTCTGGGCATTGGTTAGCAAAATGCCCCACCTGATCACATATGAAGCAATGGCGACTGCTCCCTTGTCCACCGGTTTGACTCTTCAACTAGGGACAATTCCTCTTCAAGTGTGTTCCCCCATATTGGAAGCATTTAAAGTCTCCAGAGATGGTAGGAGGACGGCTATAAGGCTTCTTCATCTGTTTAGCCTCTGCGACATTCCTCTGATGTCGAACAACTAGACCAGGGCCCTTCTCTAGGTGCTTAGCACTCTTGGCCTGTTCCACTAAGACTGGGAATCTTCTCTCCCTTAAAGGCATCACCACCTTCTTCAGCTCATGTTTAAGTCCTCGCTTAAACTTTAGACACTTTCATTCCTCTGTAATGGTCTGTGAGTAATACCTGGCCAGATGCTCAAATTTGTTCACATACTCCTGCACTATCATATCTCCTTGTTGTAGTGTGAGGAACTCAGCTTCCCTGTCCTGCCTAGCCGTGTCAGGAAAGTATTTCTCCAGGAAACGAGTCCGGAAGCTAGTCCAGTCTACCTGTTCCTCTCGGGTCTGCATCTGTTGTTACATTCCTGCCCACCAATACTTTGTATCCTCATTCAGCAAATAGGTGGCAAATAGGAGCTTCTGCTCATCCTCGCAGTTCATGACCTTGAATATTTTCTCACATTTGTGTAGCCACGCATCCGCTTCATCGGGAGAGACTTTGCTAGTGAACTCTACTGGCATGTGTCGCAAGAAATCCTCCATAGTTGGCACCCTGACTGGCGCAATCACTGCCCTGGGCTGTGCTGCTACAGGAGGCTGCATCGCATCCACCATCCGATGAATGGCCTCCGCGATGTCATCAGCTCCATTTCCATTCCTTCTCCTCCTGTTAGCAGCCATAGCCTAGATACGCCACATCAACTGTTAAGAATCAATTCACTTGGTTTAAGCAAAGTCACTCACACATTTAAGTACTTTCAACATAAACACAAAACGGTCAAACAGTAAGCTCATTCTCCAAAAGCCCCAAAATATTTAAAATATTTTCAAAACTTTTGCTCTAATACCAACTGTAACATCCCAGTAGGATATTACTTAAAAAAAAGTAAACACAACAAAAATAAATTCCTCATTTATTATTAAACTATTTCCCTAAAACGCGGGAAAAATTTAAAACTTTAAAGTTGAATAATCGCTATAAATAGTCATATTACTCACAATTCACTTTTACAGTTTCTAAATCCAAAGTAATGAAAACTATAATCTAATTACATGGAAATTAAATAAAAGTCTTTATAAACAATCCTTGTACTCTGCTCCCACTCTCCGCCACTAAGCATCTCCTGGCTCACCTGAAACATCATTTGCTCCTGGATAACAAGTTACCCGATCATTGCCACACACAAACAGATAGGGTGAGCTATGCACATTGTAACACCCCGTAGGATATTACGGATTTAAATAAATAAAATGGATAAAACAATAATTACATCGCAATTAATAATACTTCATTTCCCATAAAGCGCAGCAAATTTAAAACTTTATTACTTCCAAATGAAATTCCAAAATTCATAGTCTATAAAACTGAAAATGATACAAAAACCTCTCATAAGAGTTTACAATTTAATTCCAAAACATAAAATATATCTAAAGCTCCCATGCTATCCCCGCTTCGTGGCTAAGTCTCACCAGGACCACCTGCATCAACATCATCTGCTCTCGTGTACCACGTACACGATCATCGCCAAACACAAGCAGATAGGATGAGCTTAACAGATGAAACATATACCAATATATATGCACATATACAACACATTTATATATAGGCAACACATTCATCCCAAATGAATTCCATCCCTTTTAATTCATACCACCTGGCCACAACCAGGTTATTCGTGTTCTACATCTTTTAGTGATTACTTCGAGGTGACTTGCTACCATACCTATCAGCCACAACCGATAGAGCACATGCGGGAAACCATGTTACGGATGATACACTGTAATGCTAGGTGGAGTTCCCAAATACGAACATAGTTCGCAACGTCCCAAGACTACCAAACTCGTAAGTCAACTATTGAGGAGGGTAATCTTTCTGGACCCATCCGTACTGGCCACAACCAGCACACTCGCCAACCCAAGCCACAACTCAAGAGTTCCTCGTGTTCATTCGCCATCCCGAGCCACAACTCAAGAGATGTTATTCCGAGCTACAACTCAAGGAATACCATGTGCTTTAACCCCTATCCCGAGCCACAACTCAAGGTATACGTTCTAAGCCACAACTCAAGGAACATCAGCAATCTCACCTTTGAAGCCTCACCATAAGCCTTGTAGATCACGCCCACAGAATCAAGAACACCAATACTGCTGTAGTAAAAATCGCCTGCCAGGGGACACATACCACCAGACGCTACGCGCTTCTAGACCGCCTGGAAGGTGTGATGGGTCGAACCTTTGTTCATATTAAATATTTAAATTTTGGGAAGTTAACATTATTTTCACGCTTAAGAAATGATATTAGTTGCATCATATTTGTTTGGATAATCTTAAGTTAAATAATGCAACTAGAATTTGATTTACGTCCTTAAGATTATGAATAGTGAATATTTTAAGTCATAAAATAAGTCCCAAAATAATTTTGGAGAGGAATAGTTTAGGTACTAAATGCACCCCCAATTCTCATGTTTACACCCCTTTTTGTTCAATTAGAATAATTATTTCAGAGAAAAAGACATTTCTGGAGCTAACTACACCCCCTATTTTCAGGTTTACACCCCCTTCTGTAATTTAACTTTCAATTTATGTTCTGCACCCCTCCTTTTTACTAAGTTGCATCCCTAATGTCACTTAAAATCTAGTCCAGTAGATTTCGCCACATGGCAATCCTCCACTTACTAAATTAACCAATGACAGTTTGCCACATCATCAATCCTCCACTGACTCAAATAACCAATCAATGTTTGCCACATCATCATCTCCTTCCCAACACAAACCCTAACCTTAATCTTTCCTTCTCTCTCTTCTGCACCAATCCACTTCGCAATCGCCACACTCTGCAGCCGCTACACTCCGCAGTTGTCATCTTCCATGGCCGCCATCCACGTTCGACTGTCGCTGCAGCTCGTCGGACGCAGCCCCTGTCGCACCATCACGGAAACCAAAGCCCACACCGCTACTGCAATCGGAGTCTGCGCCTGCTTTGTCTCCTCCGCACGTCCTGCAGCCACCACCACGCCGTGACGACAATTGTAGGGACAACGACCACCGTCTTCTCGCATTGATGTCTCCGGCACGCGCCTCCGGCAGCACCTCCGGCAGCACCTCCGTGCCAGCATACCAGGTGCAAAATAAATAATATGGGAAGCAGCCAGACAAAGTTCCATATGGTGGTTCAGGGAAAGCTTTCACCCTTATCTCTAATTCCGAACCTGATTCTGTACCTTCTAAGAACCAGGTCGTTGCATCAAATTTAAATTATGTTTCTCCCCTTTTTTACCCTTCAAGTTTTCCAACAAAGATACAAGTGTGCTATCAAAAGGGGGATATCCCAATTGCTGCTGCAAGTTTTGGAACGCGAACCCATCGCCACAGCACCATGCTCAACACGTTCTTGGCAGCATCACCGTCACCTGCAACCTCGGCCATTCGTGCGACCATCGCTGCAGTTCTAGAACGCGAACCCATCTCCACTTTTCCGCAACAGCAATGGAATCAGCCCCTTCGGCGTTTCTGCCGCCATCGCGGCAACCCCGGTAACCTTCGCGCAACCACTCATGGCAGTCAAATCCTAATGGAGAGACTTCCCTGACACGTAGCAGTCTCTCAATAGACTGTTAGAAAGTCAAGACTGGTCAACCAGTCAACTCTGGCAAGGGCGGTCAACATTGGCCAAATTGTCTATTTTACGCTATTTTTGGCAGGTGGTTCCTCTGCAGAAACCCTAAATGGCCTAGAAAGGAAAAGATAGTCTGACGGCAATTCATTGCCAACCAGACTGTTTCTGGAAATTTCCAGAAACCATAAATTAAAAAGGAAATAAAATATCAATCATGATCATACCAAATACAGCATACTAATCAAAATTAAATTAATCAACGCATGAAATTACCCTATTTAGCATGCCATTCCAATTTAAAATAAAGTTAACGCGTAAAGCTCCCCTAACCTGGTTTCTTTAGCTTAGCTTTGACTCTTGCAAGCTCTCTCTTGATCACCAATGTCCTCCTTTGTTTTTTTCTCTCAACTCAGTCCTCAAAACCTCACTCAAAACTCACCAAAACTCAAAAATTTGTGCTCTCTTTTGCAACCACAATGACAGCCCAACCAAACCTTCTCTCTTACCTCAAAATGGCCTTTAAAATGGTCTTAATGTGGGTTTAATGTAAAAAAAAACGAAAATGGCATTAATCCTAATTTAATTACCATTCAATGTCCTAATTCAATTCTCTTTTCAAGCCACCCTTGGCTGCCATGTCCATTAGGGTTTTCCTTTAACCCTTCAAGTTCAAGCCAAAGCAAAAAAAAAAATAGCAAAAACGAAGTTTAATTTGGATTCTCCAACGCTCGAACCCACAACCATACCAAAGCCAAATCAATGCTAAACCATCAAGCCAATAAATGCTTCTTGCTAACTAATATAATTCAAGTATTATATTATTCCACTACATGATTAACATATATTTAAAACAATAACAAATAAATACACACAAATGGCATACATAAGACTTGAACCCAAGTCCTTACACACAATTAAGTACTCTCAACCACTTGAGCTAGTACTTTTCCACATCATACAGATTAGAATTTAATGTCATAAAGGCTTTCTCTACCCGCATTTATTAATTATTTATTTATTTAATTAATTAAATTCTACGGGTCTTACACACATAGATATAAATAAATATGAAAATAAACCCACCCAACTATCTCATAATTGTTTAACTATTAAAGTAATGGAAACACCCACTTTCCCACACTCATAATCATTATGAGTTCATGCATGTACTATATATCATGGGACTTCCTATGCTTCCACGACCCTCCTCGCTCGTGGTCCAACCTACAAGCCTATCCTGCTCGTAGTCCTGCTTCATGAACTCCCTTGTTCGTCATTCGAACTCCTCGCTTAGACCCAGACCGCATACCCGCCTTTTGCTATTATGAACTCCCTCGCTCATAGCATTCTCAAGTTGAGCATGAGATGAACTCCCTCGCTCACTCATCCCAACGAGAGTACCTCTAGTGAACTAAATTGTTCACGTTCCGCATGCGGTCCACCAATCACGAACTCCTAGCTCGCGACTCAATCCAAGCACATCCCAGATCCTATGGACTTAGTCTTTCAAGCCCAAACACCACAAACACATGCCTATAATTCCCATAATTAGGAAATATCAACCAAACCATCTCAAATAGTACACCTAAACCTGACTTCTCACCATTCTCGCTTAAGTTAAGGGTCTTCGCCCAAGCGAGTCCATCTGTCTCGCTTAAGCTGAACCACCTCGCCTGAACGAGTTTGAAATAGTGGCTTCACCACGATCTCTCACTTAGGCGAGACCTTCTCGCCTGAGCGAGACCCTCATTCGCTCAACACACAACCCCTCGCCTGGACGAGGATTTAAAATCAATGTGTGACGATTTTCATCGTGACCTCGCCTAGGCGAGCTACTCTCGCTTAAGCGAGAGATTGTGTTGCTCAACAATAAAGGGGGTCGCCTAAGCGAAACGCTCGAACCAACACCAGTAACGAGTTTCTGCAACATTTTCTTAGGCGAGAGGGACTCGCTTGGGGGAAAATTGTAGAGGTTCTCCCCTGTTCATGCATGAAATCAACCAAAACCATACCAAAAACCCAATTTAATCACTACCAAGCACTCCATATTAACAAGCAACCACAAGAACATGTTTTACACACATTAGAATCACAAAAGCTTAGTACTCGACCATAACCCATCATCCTGTACCCAAAACCCTCATTCCATTCATCCTAAAATCTTAAAGAAGACTTTGCAAATAACGTCAAATGAACCTATTCTCAGTCTCATCACAGTTAATACGAAATTCCCAACACACAAACATCAATTGAAAATAGCATAATCGAAAATTAAAACACATGCGATTTATACACAAAGTGTAAACTTCCCCTAACCTAGAATCCTTGCTTAAAATTGGGAAAATTAGTGTTCCTTTGTTCACCAAGCTTTGCCTCAACTTTCTCCCAATTCAGCCTCTTGTGCACCCAAAAACTCATCTCTCACTCTCTAATTTCTTTTCTCTTAAAATGACCTTTTATATGTGTCTTAATTAGGGGTTTAAGTGCTAAAACGAGATGGGCTTAATGGTGTGTTTAATTTCCATTCAAGGGTAATTACTTAGTGGTTTTTCAGCCCCTTTCTACTAGGTTTTCTCTACCCTTTCACATTCAAGCCAAAGTTGCTTCTTATAAAAGCAAAAAGTATAAAGTTAATTCATGTCTATCAAGGTTTGAACTCGTGACCCTCCTAATGTTAAATCAATTCATCACCATTCAACCAAATCATCTTTAATGATAATTACTATAATCTCTTGATTATACTATCACTAAACAGGCTCAAATATAATATCAAAAATAATAAAATCAAATAACACACAATTGGCATACATAAAACTTGAACTCAAGTCCTCTCATACAATCAAGTACTCTCAACCACTTGAGCTAGTACTTTTCCACGCCATACCAATTAACATTTATTGTCATCAAGTTCCCACCACCCGCATTTATTAATTAATTATTTAATTAATTAATTAATTTCCACGGGTCTTACACGGAAGACCTTCAACTACAAGTATCCACAACGAAATGGATCAGCCAAATCCCAATAGAATAAATAAATGTTCATATTATAGAAATGAAGGACATCACGGGGGCAATTGTCCCTACCGTTAGTAATTTTTGCTATATTTAGTATTTCAATCAGGCTTGTATTTTTTGCTATATTATGAAATAAACATCTTATTAATTCTAGTTTTATGAAAATTTTCAAAATTTATTCTTTCTAAACAATTCAGCTTTAATTCATTTAAATACATACTAATTATTATGTTACCTTAGTTCCACGCTTGTACATGCAAAAAAAATAACTGAAATAAAAATAATAATAATCAAACTGAAGTTGCCAAGACTATGAACGACTTCATCTCAATGTCGCTAGGACTCATGGCAACTTCTTTTGGGCTTAGGAAAGAGAAATTTTTATCACTCCTAGCGACTTTGCTTCTCTCATGATTCGTGAATAAACCATTTTGAAACATAGCGACTTCACCTATAAAGTCGCTCGGAATCAGTCCAGCATAACCCTAATTTATAAATACCTGGTCAAACAACACCATTTTATAATTTCCAATTGAAAAGTGACCTAGAATTGAAAAAAAAAACATTCTTCTTTCACCATTCTTCTTCCTAAAACCAACACCATCATATAATCATAACCTCCCTTTTGCACTCTATTTTTCATCCACACAAAACACCAATCATACACAAATCCATCTTCACTTTACCCGACACAACACACAATATCACCATAACTTTATCATTTCCTCCACATGACATTAGACCATGATTCATCTTCTCACTTCCTCCATCAAAAAAAAAAAAACCAAACAGCAAAATCCACACCTTCATCCCCTCTAATCACAAACCAAACATCCACCTTACATTGCCTCTCCATGAACCGAACATGACAAGTTTCATCCAACCACACATTTCTCCATGAAAACCAATCAATAGAAAACACACAACAGACTAGACAATACCATCTCCATATTCTTCATTTTCACCAACCATTATGAAGTCATTCCAAGACAATAAACACACAACACTTCTATCCCTCCAAAAAGGACCACCACACAAGCCTAATTTCATTTTATCAATCATCCACCACTACCCCTGTCAAGCTCATCATCTTTTCTGCATCATTTTTCTCTTCTTCCTCAATACCATTAACCTGCAAACAATGAACACACATAAACCAACAGATACACCCACATTCTTCATCATTAATACAAACCACCCAACATAAGAGAATCAACTTCAACCCCTCTATTCGGCAGCTTTAGCTGCACTGGTAATGGACCGCCACAGTTGTGCGTGACATGGTGGCGATAGACCTAGCTTGGATGCGCCCTTGCATGAAAAGGGGAGAGTAAAAGAATAACCCTTTCCAAGCACCTGTTAGAAAAGAAGAATATGGAGTGGGAGACTCCAAACGTGATGATACCGGTGTGATGAGTTCAAATTTTTGCCCTCATTTAATATTTAAATTTGGGGATTTAATTGAATTTTCTGTGCTTAAAGATTGATTTAATTAAGATTTGTGATTATTGGATTTATTGAGTAAGTTTGGTAAAAGTGGCGTAAAAATTGATTTTAGTTGCATAAAATATTATTGGATATTCTAACGTTTGTTAATGCAGCTGGAATTTATTTTTGGTCAAT
>Ga0214545_1003954_pt1 | contig 27995 bp, 22 predicted proteins | sample CNSS4metaG_FD_160064 | JGI IMG/M metagenome (GOLD analysis project Ga0214545, IMG submission 160064) | Root nodule microbial communities from cowpea collected in UCLA plant growth center, Los Angeles, California, USA - CNSS4 | ecosystem: Host-associated > Plants > Roots > Nodule | place: USA... | reverse complement strand
CTTAACTTCAGCTGCATCAACAAACGTTAAAATATCCAAAAATAATTTATGCAGCTAAAAATCACTTTTTAAGACATTTTTATCACACAAGCTCAAACAACCTAATTATCAGAATTATCAATTAAATAACTCTTTAGGCACACAAATTCAATTAAATATCCAGAATTAAACATTAAATGAGGGCAAAAATACGTACTCATCACACACGCATAGAATGTTGTGGATTAGTAATATAAATGGCCATGATGCAAATATAAATTCCAACAATTGCAACACGCATGCACACGCCCCTCCTAAAGTCAACTCAAGATTAAAAAAGGCAACGGTGCTACATAGAAAAGAAACTCAGAAGGACTTAGCTTCAAATTTCATTATATGAACCAATTTTATATTTCCCTTACAAAAAGGTGCCCACATTCAAGTAGAAAAGTATTAAAACGCATGTCAACTTCACATAAATAATTATTGACAAGTAAATGGGCAAGGAAATAGGCAATAGTGCAACACGGGTCCCACTAGCTTTATTGACAAAACTTTAACCAAATGCATATAACAAGGCATATCAACCATCTAATACTAGCTTTGAACAACCCAAACCAAATTAAACACATCAAAACGTGGAACAAAGAAAAGATATATGATAGTAATGCAAAGCCTTATTAAGGCCCCCATGAGAATAGCTTTTGAGAACAAGGAAAACTAACCTTTCATGAGGCTTGACATGATAATTAATGTTATGAAAATTATGACTATCAAGTGAGTCGAGAACCCAATATGATAATTAAAGCTATGAAAATAATGATTATCAAGCGAGTTCCGGACTCGACATGATAATTAATGTTATGAAAATTTTGATCATCAAGCAAGATCGAGACTCGACATGATAATTAATGTCATGAAAATTATGATTATCAAGTGAGTCTGAGACTCTACATAATAATCAATGTTATTAAAAATCTTGATTATCAAGAAAGTCCTAGACTCGACATGATAATTAATATGAAAAAATGATTATCAAGAGAGTTGGGGACTCAACATTTTAATCAAATTTATGAAAATAATGATTATCAAGCAAATCCGAGACTCGACATGATAATTAAAGATATGAAAAAATTATTATCAAGCTAGTCTAGGACTCGACATTATAATTAGAGTTATGAAAAAATGATTATTAAGTGAGTTCGGTACTCGACAAGATAATTAAAGTTATGAAAATAATGATTATCAAGCAAGTCTGAGACTCAATATGATAATTGGTGGTATGAAAATAGTTTGAGACTCAACATGATAATCGATGAAAATATTTTGAAAGATGTTAATTATCAAAAAAGTCTAAGACTCCCCTTAATAATCAATGAGATGATTTTGAAAGATTTTAATTATCAAGCAAATCCGAGACTCAACATGATAATTAATGTTATGTAATATATATAAAAAAAACAAAAGAAATTATTGATAATTTTTGTAAGATATATATCCCTTCTAGAAAAGAATATCACCAAACTCAAAAGGTTGATACCTAGACTATTTATTACTCAAAATTCTTCATTTCAATATTCATGTTTATTGTGCATCTTATGTGTTATGTTGAAACATCGAAGCAGTATATTATAGTAGCCATTAAAATCAACATTTGCATTCCAACGAAAGAAATTAAGGAAAAAGTATAAAAGCTTTTGGTTAATAAATTAACATACCAAAAGAAGCTTTCAAATGCAAAGATTTATATATACATATAAGGTTTATGTTTGTTTGACACCTTTTATGCCAACACACATTTGTAACTTTCATCTAATATTAATGGCTATAAAACTCATCCCAAATTTCGTATATTACACAACATACCATTTCTTTTGACATAACAAACCCACATTAAGATATAATTTCATAAAAGCAATGAAAGCTAGAACATGTATATACGGTGCCATGATGAGTTCAAGCTTTAGTGTAAAAGAAGGAAAAGAAAGAAATAAAGAAAAAAAACAATCAATATGTTTTGTGCTATGATTTAAAAATAAATATCACAACTAAATATAGAAGAAAAAACCTATATGGATTTTTGCACACTTTTATCTAAAAGAATAGGACCTTCAAATCACCCAAGCTTTTGCTTCCTATTCACAATATCAACGCATAAGATTTGCACCAAGAGCACTCCTTTTCTTTTGCTCCCTTCTTTTTTCAGCTCTCCCAGAACTCTCATTCTGTTTGATTTTTTTTTTCAAAATCCAGACAATATTTGTAAGTGTACCTCTCTTATCTTCTTAAAATTCTATTTTGTGGCTTTCCCCCTCCAAGAAGTATCACTACAAAAAATTTATGAATTATCTATCGATTATTATTTACGGATTAAAATTCGTACGTAATTTAAAGTGTATATACGGATGTTACCTATTGATTAGGATCCTTACGTACGCATTATGTACGGAATTTTTCCGTAGGTAAGATTAAGTTAATTATCTAGTCTTTGAACGCGTATGGAACGTTGCCGCAAAACAAAAAATTAGGGTAATTTACATATTTATTTTCCTTCTCATGCGCAATGCTCACGGGGTTTCACTATAATCTCGCCTCCCATATTCGACCTTCCAATTCCTATCCAAATTCAAACTTTCATTTGCTTCTCATACTTGTCCCTCATAAGTTGATCGAAGAATCTTGTTCTCGTAGAGATTGAACCCTAACTCGTGTTGGAGTGCAAGCCCACAAATCCTAACTCGTGGTAATATCGATTGTGCAAAGGTAATAACCCATCTTTTCCCTTATGTCCTCTTCTCTAACTTTATTTTTCCTCTCACAACTTCTCACACGCTCTAGAACAATTTCCCCCAACAAGGTACCAAACACATTCACTAATTTCTCTCCTCAAGTACACAAAGATCTATTTCTCTCCTCTTCATTCACGGGTGCTAAAACGTGCTAAAACATGTATTCAAGTTAACGTTGAATCACAAATTTACAACCTAGTTTACAATTTTTCTATTAAAATGATTACAACAAAAATGTAACTCATTAAAAATTAAAAACCCAAAATTGAAAACCCTAAATCTGAAAATGAAGTGTTTGGCTAACAAAGTAAATCAAAAGCTAAGTACAGGTCCTATGATGCCCAATAAGTTTTTCACTAAAATTTTGGGAAATTTTCAGTCCTAGGATTATTGGTGTAGAATCAGAGGGTTTTAATGCATTTGAAAGAGTAATATTGTGAATTTTTATTCTGTCTTTTGGGTAGTTATTGTTTTGCCCTGATAATTAAATTGTAGATTTGTATTTCCTGTTTATTATTATCTTAAACATGGTTACTATTGTTGTGTTGGGAAGAGTCGGTTTCAGGGTGAAATATTAAAGGATAATTTGTCCATATTTAAATATATGATGTCTGGACAATAAAAATTTTCTGAGTTCCCATATGATAAACCCCCTTTTCTTGGTGTAGTAACATAGGCTTAAATGTAATTGTTCTCAACCTAACAAATGTGAGATGGAATGTCATAATGGTCTGAAAATTTAAGGAAGCCTAAATGGGTGCAATTAGTGACTTTCAAGAATGTAGTGCATGAGGTACTGTGAGTGTCTGATATAACATGATAATATTAGTATTTGGCAGTTTTAAGTTTTCTATGATATGATTACACATTCTTCCTTTTATACGAAATAAAATAGGTTTGACCTATTTTCTAAGGCCTATCATTTGGATTCCATTGCTTAAATTGTTGGTATTAAGTGTCATATAACAAGATTATTTTTAAGAGTACCTAATTTTATTTTACATTACATTAGTAATTTTTCCAATTGTGAGAATTGATATTATGAAATTTGTTTCAGGACCTTACTGCTTCATCTCCAGTGCTTTCTGGAGCGATGGTGCAAGTGAAAGAAACTACCTCATAAACTTCTCTTTTTGCATGTTCTAGTCATAATAACCAATGAGAACATGTTACAGATATATAGCAATTGCACACAAGAAAGCCAAAGTAAATTATTTTGGGCTGCATCTGAGGAAGAGATTGCGAGGTATTTATCTTCAATCCATGTATTCAACTGTATAGAAAATAGTGAAAATAAATTCGGAGTTCCTGACTCAAGACTTGGAACTGAAAATAGTGAAAGTTTTAGGGTGTGTTGAATGTTTCTGGAAAGAAAAATTAGCTTAAAATCAAAAACTGAGATAACAAATACTCACACCATGTTCATGCCTCATCACATACAACACCACTCCAAATGACTAACACCCTTCTATGAAATCAAATTTGTTCTTATGTAGGTTTTCCCTTTTAGGCTCTATTGACCAAAGAGGGAACCCTGAGTTCCTTGGAAGAACAGTGACCCTAGAGCCTGCTAAAGGAGGAATGTGTAAATATTTCCAAATAATTAATCTTTTTTTACCCTATTATTGAGGTTGATTTATTAATGATTATCGGTTCCATATTTCATTTATTCAACTGTTATGTGAAGTTTATGTAGTAATTCTAGTATAAGTGTGCAAGCAAAGTATAATGTCTACGTCATGTTCATATGATAGCATATTATGTGATTAATTTTATGGAAATTGGCGTCTTTAATTGACAGCATATGATTATCATATTATGATATCTAGGTCTTATTTTCATATTACTTTGGCCTTTTGGGTATTTCTTGTTTTCCACTTTTAATTATTCTGTGAATTCATATCTATTTTATAATGTAATTTTCAATTTTCTGAGGGTAAAAATTATCAAATGTGATCTATATTAGATACTTGCTTTATTTTGCAATGAGAGAGTAGGGAGCTGCTTACAAGATCTCAAAGGAAGAAGATGCAAAAAAACACTAACGATATGCTTTTTAAAATATTTTATGCTATTGGAATATTATTTATTATGCTGCAAATAAAATTCAAACATAAGTATATTTTTTCCAATATGCATACCAAAAGTTATTAAAAATGATTAAATGAATTCTACTTTATGTTTTATTTTTTATTTTTTATTTTAGCTTTAACTTTACAAAAATATATAAAAATAAAATATATATATATATATATATATATATATATATATATATATATATATATATATATATATATATATATATATATATATATACCTTAAAGGATCTCATCACTAATGTTATTACTAATATTCATAATTGTAGTCCTTGTGTTCAAATCCATTAACATTTAATTTCAATATGTAATTTTATTGCTATTTTATTTTATAAACTATCAAAACATAATCATTATTTGTGTACAAAAATGTTCCTGCGGAAACAAATAAGGAATGTTAAAGACACAAATATCACCTTCCCTCAATCCTTGCCCTCTCGAGTTGGCTCCTTCCCGGTTTGCACATGCTATCTACCAGTGTATATGGTTTGGGCCGCTATGTGTTTATGCTTGATTGGTTGTGTACTTAGTAATTAAAAGAGGTTATGTATGGACGGCCTTAGCCGTGTGGTCTCCTTGGTCCGCCTAGGTGTAGTACACTAGTCCCCTAGCCTTTGTCGTTATAGTGTCAAAGGCTTGAAAGTGTGTGAGTAACTGCCTTGATCCGCCTAGGTGCAGTACACCAGTCCCCCAACCTTTAAGTGTTATGAACAGTGTTAAGGCTAGATCATAAAGGGTGATGGTAGTTGAGGGGGTGCCAGATGTCAGAGGTCCAATTAGAGAGGTTTGTGCCGCCATTTTAAGTGTTGTGACGTTTTGCGTTCATTGTGATGCTTCATGTGACTGATGCTTTTAGCGAGAAAAGTTGTAGCGATTCAGATTGTTGATTATAAATACATTTGTTGTTGAAAATTTGTTTACGTTGGTTCATTTGCAAGAAATCTGAGAGTAGTTATTTGTGTGTGTGAGATCTGTCCGATAAGTTCTTTGTATTTGTCGTCATCTTACTGTCAAAAAGCTATGTCTAGTGGTATTGATAGTGTGTCATTATCTTCTTCGGGTAGTGGGAGTGAGCGATCTTGGGGAGATGGGAGTAGTCGGTTTGATGTTGTGAGTGTTGGCCAAATGGTAGGTGCGGGGAGGATTCCGATGGAGACAGTCATTGAGGTAAGGGAAGACCCCTAGAGGAAATAGCAGAGAGCAACTGGCCAGCCAAGGTCGGGTATGAATGGGTTGTTGAAGACGTGTGGGCCCAACATTCCTTGTTCAGATGGTCTAGGTTGCTTAAGTCATGGCTCAACTGCATACCTATCTTAGAGAGGAACATAAGTCGTGACATAGTGGCTTTAGAGAGGGAAAGTGTTGTCGAGGGATTCTTCTACATGTATATGTGCCACTTTTCACAGTTGCACGTGAGGCTGCCCTTTGATGATTTTACCATGGGGTACTACGTTTACTAAATGTTACCCCTACCCAGCTGCATCCAAACAGTTGGGCGTATTTGCAAGCTTTCGGGGTTCTTTGTTGATCGTTGTATTTACAACCATCCCCGTAATCATTTTTATATTTCTATGATACGAGGCCCAAGAATCCGACAACATAGTTATCATTGATAAGCCTGCCAAGTATAAGCAGGCTGGAAGTGTTCACTCAATCATTCAAGCATTTTAAAGACGGTTTCTTCAAGGTGGTGGTGAAGGAACTTGGGCAGTCGTACTTTTATAACGATGATGGGAACACTAAGTTCCCTTTTAGTTGGACCGACAACCCTTGGTGGTATAAGGATATGAAGAAGGAGAGATTGTCGTTGGCGGATAGGGAGGTGGTGGAGACACTAATGAAGTTTAATGATAGGCTACCCACTAAGGACTTAGTTAGGGTTTATAATTCGATTCATCCAATTGTTGATATAGAAGGTGTCTTTTTGAATTTCTAAGTGCTATATTGTGTTTGAGTTAACTAATCAGTATTCGTTGTTGTTGTAGGTCATATGGCACAAATCGGGAAGAAAAATTTGAATCTCTTTTCAAGCTCTCTGCAAGGAGAAGACGACGAAGGCTAGGGCTGCTGGGAACACTAAAGTTCCCAACCTGTAAGAACCTCTTGTGGAAGTGCATGTGCATGGGGGTTTTAAGAGGAAAGCGGAGTTGCCTGCTAGGCTTGGCGGGGGTAAGGAAGTGAAGAAAGTTAGGGTTGCCCTGTTGGGGCCGGGATCCTCATCTAGTGCTAGGGGACCCGAGACTGGACTTATCGAGTTACCAGAAACTGTTGTTCGACGCGATATTGAGAGTTACTTGCCTGAATCTCTGGTTAATTCTATTGACAGTATGGAGTCGAATGCTTTGGTCAAGATTATGGTTGAGTTTGGCAGCAAAGCGTTTATCTTGAGACGTAGAGTGGGTTCTCTATATTAGAGAGAGTTAAAGGAAGGTAATCGATCTAGGGTGGAGGAGTTGACGGAGGAGTCGAAGGTTCAGGCTGACAAACATGCTAAGGAGAAGGTTGCCTAAAAGAAAGCAAAGAAAGAATGGTTGGAGGAGAAAAAAAGGTTAGGAACGTGGAAGGTGCGATGCTTGGAGTTGGAGAAAAAACTGAAGGGGAGAGCGTTGATCTTGAGACACAGAGTGGGTTCTCTATATCAGAGACAGATGAAGGAAGGTAGTCGGTCTAGGGTGGAGGAGTTGACGGAGGAGCTGAAGGTTCAGGCTGACAAACATGCTAAGGAGAAGGCTGCCTAGAAGAAAGTAGAGGAAGAATGGTTGGAGGAGAAAAAGAGGTTAGGAACGTGGAAGTTGCGATGATTGGAGTTGGAGAAAAAACTGAAGGGGAGGATAGTGGACCTTGAGGCCGATTATGACGAGCTTAAGGAGAAAAATGGTGGCCTGGAGTTGTAGCTGGAAGACCTTAAAGGTTGTACCATTCAAGAGCACATCAATGGTTTTCAGAAGGGTTTGCGGTAAGTGGCCTTCTTTTACAAGGATATTAACGCGTCTAATGCCAGATTCGATGTCAACAAAGATGTTGTGGATGGTGAGCTCGTGAGTGAGGCTGGCAGTAGTCCTGAGGAAGAGGCAGATAAGACTACGAAGGCGCCAGATACGAATGTTGATTTAGTCGTGGTCGTGGGGGATGCTACTGACGGAGCAGCTTAGGATTATTGCTTTTGCGCTTTCAATTTGACTTTAAGCCTAAGTTTGTAATAACTCGTACACTATTTTACTTTCTTGTTATTATGATTAATGTTCTTGATATTTTTGTTGTTCGCTGGATACAGATAAACAATGTTCGACCTAGACCACTTACTTATGGTAAGTGGTGAGGAACTTAGATAATTAAAACATATGAATGGTGTTTGACCTAGGTCGCTTACTTATGGTAAGTGGTGGGGAACTTAAATAATTAACACATATGAAGGGTGTTCGACCTAGGCCGCTTACTTGTTGTAAGTGGTGGGGAACTTAAATAATTAACACAGATGAAGGATGTTCGACCTAGGTCGCTTACTTGTGGTAAGTGGTGGGGAACTTAAATAATAAAAACAGATGAAGGGTGTTTGACCCAGGCCACTTACTTATGGTAAGTGGTGGGGAACTTAAATAATTAACACAGATAAAGGGTGTTCGACCCAGGCCGCTTACTTGTGGTAAGTGGTGGGGAACTTAGATAATTAAATTAGATGAAGGGTGTTCGACCCAGGTTGCTTACTTATGGTAAGTGGTGGGGAACTTAAATAAATAACACAGGTGAAGGGTTTTCAACCCAGTCCGTTTACTTGTGGTAAGTGGTGGGGAACTTAAATAATTAAAACAGATGAAGAATGTAGTGTACGTTAAAGAACCCTCTGTTTTATTTATGAATTTTGGGGTGCCTTGTTAAAAACTCCTCGGCCAAAACCCTTCGTACGGAAAAATGCCAAGTAAGAAAAAAGAGTACACCCAGGGTTACAAGTGTTTGGTACATTGATTAGTCTAACTAAAATAGAATATTAGATGAGATACATTCCACGTGTTCGGTATCTCTTCTCCCGACAGTTGTTCAAATTTATAGGTGCCTCCTCCTGCATCGTCACATATTCAGTATGGTCCATCCCAATTGACGGAGAATTGGCCATCCTTCTTTCTTGCATTGTTGGTCATTCTCCACACTAGGTCCCCTTTAACCAATGATTGTGGGCATAGGTTTGCGTTGTATCTCCTGGTCGCCCTTTATTTAACCGCCATGTTACGAATTTGAGCTTTGTCTCTTAATTCTGACAATAGGTTGAGGTGGGTACACATATTTTGTTAGTTATGGTATGGATTATATACATGGTGGCGCAGGGAAGGTTCACCAATTTCAATCGGTATCATTGCTTTCGTGTCGTATACTAAGCTGAAGGGGGATTCAATTGTAGCAGACTCAGGGGTGCATCTGTAGGGCCACAATACTTCTAACAAATCTTCTGGACATCGACCTTTAGCACTGTCTAAATGTTTTCGTAATTCGACTAGAAAGACTTTGTTGGTAGCTTCAGCTTGACCATTGGTCTGTGGATGCTCTACGAAACTGGTGATGTGTTTGATTTCGTGGCCGATGTAAAATTTAGCGAGCTCCTTATCTATAAATTGTTGGCCATTGTCAGTTATGATAGTGTGCGGCACGCCATAGCGACATATGATATCTTTCTAGACGAATTGCTGGACTTGTTGCGCTGTGATGGTGGCCAACGATTTGGCTTCTATCAACTTGGTAAAGAAGTCAATGCCTATAATGAAGAATTTTACTTGTCCTTTTCCCAAGGTGAAGGGTCGAGGATGTCCATTCCCCATTTCGCAAATGACCATGGAGAGAGTATGAAATGCAGTTGTTCTTGCTTCTGATGGATGAGGTTACCATGTTTCTGACACGGTATGCACTTTTTGACAAAGGTCTCGTAGTCAGCCTCCATGGTTGGCCAAAAGTAGTCGGCCTTGAGTATTCTGTTGGTCATGGTTCGTGCACCTGAATGGTATCTGCATATGCCTTCATGGAGTTCCTTCATTATGTATTGGGCTTGTTCCATCGTAACACATTTGAGTAGTGGTTGACCGTACCCTCGCTTGTATAGTTTGTCACCTATCATCGTCTACCTTGCGACTTTAGCCAGCTAGGCTTTGTCAGTATTGGTTGGGGGGTTGCCGGTTTTGAGGTATTTGATGTATGGGGTTGTCCAGTTTTCAGTGCGGTCTAGGTTGAGGCAGATGTTTGTTATGGATGGTGCAGATAATGTCTATTGTAGTAGGGACTTATGCTTGCTCTTTAGCTTAGTGCTTGCTTGTTTAGATAGGATATCGGCTCTAACATTTTCACTCCTAAGGATGTGCTGGACATATACTCGGTCAAAGGTAGACTGTATGACATTGCGGACTAGGTGGTAGTATTGTAAGTAAGTGACATCTTTTATTTGGAATTTATTGTTAAGATGGCCTACAGTGAACTTGGAATCAGTCTTGCATATAAGTGTTTTGACGCCGACTTCGCGTGCGAGGGATAGGCCTGCAAGGATGGCTTCGTATTTGGCTTGATTATTGGAATTTTTGAAGGCGAAGTGGAGAGATTTTTCAATGAGGATATCATTGGGGCCTTTGAGGACAATGCACCCTTTAGATTTGAGGAACCGTCTACATAAAGCGTCCATTGGTCCTCCTCAAGGGTATGTTGAACGTCATTGACGAAGTCTAGTAGGCACTGGGCTTTGATGGGGCCGTTAGGTTCGTAGCGGATGTTGAATTCAGAGAGCTCGACGGCCCAGGACAACATTCGTCCAACGAGGTCAGGTTTTTAGAGGATTTTTTGGATGGGGTAATCAGTCTTGACAATAATGTTGTGGTTTTGGAAGTAGGGGCATAGGCGTCTCGCTGCATGTACAAGGGAGAGTGCTAGTTTTTCCACCATTTGGTACCTGGTATCTAGATCTTGCAAAGTTCGGCTGACGAAGTACACTGGTGTTGGAATCCAGCAAATTCTTGGACCAGGGCGGTGTTGACCGTGTGATATGTTGCAGTGATGTATACTAGGAGTGGTTGGTGGATATCCGGTTTATGGAGGATAAGTGGGGATGTGAGGGTGGTTTTAAGGTTTTGAAAAACTTTTTCACATTCGTCGTTCTAAGAGAACTTCGTAGATTTTTTAAGTAGCTGGATGATGGGTTAGGTTTGTTCGGCTAGCTTCGGGAGGAATCTGGATATGGCAGCGGCCTATCAGGCGTTGAACCTCTTTGACATTGTTTGGGCTTCACATTTCGATGATGGCAGTGCACTTTTTAGGGTTTGCTTCAATGCCGCGTTGTGTGAGCATGAAGCCTAAGAATTTGCCACGGTCGACGTCGAAGACGCACTTTTCATGGTTAAGTCTGAGGTTATATTGTCGTAGCGCGGAAAATACTGTGGATAAGTCTTGTGCATGTTGCAGGTGGCTAGGTGATTTAGCAACCATGTTGTCGACGTATACTTTGACACACTTGCCCATCAAGCGGCTGAACACTTTATCCATTAACCTTTGGTAGGTAGCGCCTGCGTTCTTGAGGCCAAAAGGCATGACCTCGTAAAAATAGTTGGCATCATCAATGATGAATGCGATCTTGTTCATGTCGGTTGTTGCCATTGAAATTTTGTTGTACCCGGAGTATGCGTCTAAAAAGCTAAGAACCTTGTTAACGGTTATACCGTCTACTAGCCGGTCGATGTTAGGTAAGGGGTAGGCATCTCTGAGGTAGGCTTTGTTAAGGTCCGTATAATCGACGCACATTCGCCATTTCCCATTAGCTTTTTTGACTAGGACCACGTTAGATAGCCAGGTGGTATAATGGGCTTCCTTGATGATGCCAACGTTAAGTAACTTTCGGCCTTGATTTTTGCTGCCAACCGATGTTCGTCTCCCAACTTTCGCTTCTTCTACGAGACGTACCTGGCTTCTTTGTAGATGGAAAGTTTATGAACTACTACCTGAGGGTCAACATCAAGTAAGTCTGCGGCTAACCAGGAGAAGAGGTCGATGTTGGCAATAAGGGTGGGTGTCAAGATATCGCGTTGTTCTTGTTGGAGGTTAGTGCCCATTTTGAGAGTGCGACCGTTAGAGAGCTCTAGACTTACAGTGTCTTCAACTGGCTCGATGTGTGCGTCGTGTCCTACTCTAGGGTCTAGGTCTTCATCAGATAAAGCTATGCCAGAGCCGGGTGGGCATTCAATGTTGGTTTGGAGGATTGGTAGCTGAGGACGTAGGCTTGCCATATAGTACTCTCGTGCGAGTCGTTGGTCGTTATGAATGGTAAGGATGTCACCTGATGAGGAAGGGAATTTTAATGGCTAGGTAGGGTGTGGAGACGACGGCTCCTAGAGTGTTGAGGGATGGTCGGCTGAGGAGGACGTTGTATGAGGTGGGTGCGTCTATGACAAGAAAGCGGATGAGGATTATTTTGGTTTGAGATGCTTCCCGGAAAACAGTGTGGGGGTCTATATATCCACGAGTTGAGACCTTCTCTTCGAAGAACTGGCAGATAGGTTCATCATAGGGAACCATGGCAGTGAGTGGAAGTTGGAGTTTCTAGTAAGTTGTCTAGTAAAGGATGTCAACGGAACTGCCTTGGTCGATAAGCAACTTTTTTACCGCGTAGTTTTCTAGTTCTACAGTGATGACCATGAGGTCATCCTGCTAGAGGTCGACGCCATGGAAATTGTCGTCAATGACGGTGATGGGTGGCATGCGGCGTTTGTGGTGAGAGTGGGTTATGTGGTTGATGAATTAGAGGTGAGGTAGGTGTTTCTTTTTGGCTGATGAGCTGGAGCCACCACTGGCAATACCCCCTAAGATGGTGTTGATTGTGCCGCGTAGGGGAGGATCAGCTGGGTTGACGTCAGTGCGGGCTGGTTGTGGTTCTTGGCGGTTGGGTTGATTTGGCCGATTATCGTGGCGTGTAATGTGAGGGAGGTGTCGGTTATCGGACCGGGATGGATATGGAGTCCATCCTTGCGGACAAAGCGGCAGAAATGGCCGGCGCAAACCAATTCTTTGATTTTATCCTGGAGCGCTTTGCATTCGTCTATAGTGTGTCCATTATTTTTGTGGTACCGACAATATTTGATCATGTCGGCATTGGGGGGTTGGAGGTTTTGCGAGGTGGTGGGATCAGATCAGCATGGAGGGCTTCGTCGAGAAGTTGAGAGTTGGGGATGCTTAGCGGAGCGTATCTGGTGAAGCGTGGTTATCTAGGCGCTCTAAGCCTAGGGTCAAGTCATCGAGGTTGTTTATCTGGGCTGGCGGTTGATGGGGGTGTAGTCATTGCAGAACTTGGTGTCGAGGTTCTGCATATCTTCCATGTAGATGTAATCCGCGGCACATAGCTTAAGTTCATGCATGAAGGCCGGGGGGTGGAGGTAGACATTATTAGCGAATGGTCCGTGTTTGAGGGTGAGAGCCATACACTGCAAGATCATTTCTTGCGTGAGGTTGGGGGTGCGAAGGGCAGCTTTGCTGAAACAATCTATGAAGGCGCGCAACGTCTCTTCTCGTTCTTGTCTGACGCTGAGGAGGGATAGGGGTGTGGCCTGATGCGGGCGGTTGCCGACGAAGTGTGTAGAAAACATGTGGGAGAGTGTGTCAAAACAGTCAATGGAGTATAGGGGGAGGGTAGTGAACCAGTCAAGGGCAGAGCCTTTGAGGGTGGTAGGAAAAGCTTTATAGAAAACGGTATCGTGGGACGTATAGAGGGCGACATGGGTGATGTATATTTTGATGTGCTCATCGGGGTCGGTTTCTCCCGTATAGTGGTCCAGTGTGAACGGTTCCTACTAGGCGGGGAGGGGTGTGTTGGTGATAACGTCATTGAAAGGGTGACGACATCTGGGTGGTTGGAGTGGTAACGGGTGTGGTGGATGGGATGGTGGATGAGAGTAGGAAAAGTAGTGGTGTAGTGAAAAGGGGGATATGGACGATGGGAAGGGTTGCAGCTAGGGGTGGTTGCTGCGAGGTGCCTAGGAAAATATTTTTCTTACTTTTTATAATTTTAATTTTATTTCTTTCTTTAGTAGAAACTATATATTTTTTTTTTTTTTTTTTTTTTTTTTTTTATTTTATATATATATATATATATATATATATATATATATATATATATATATATATATATATATATTAACCTGATATATTTTTTATAGGTTATATAACCGTTAAATTTGGTTATTTTTGTGTTCATTCTTTTTTATAAATTCAAATTTATTTTATAAATCTATTTTTATTATTTAAAAACTATTTTTTCTATTTTCAATTTTTATTATTATTATTATTATTATTATTATTATTATTATAAAAATCTTTTTCTTATTCTTATTCTTAATCATAAAATTATTTTTATGTTTTTATGTAATCTTTAAAAAACTTGTTTCATTATAAAAATTATTTTTCTTATCTTTTTCTATTTTCTATTTAGTTTATTTTTCTATTTTAAAAATCTTTTAGTTAGTTTATATTATATCTTTAAAAGTTGTCTAGGAAATAATAAAAATAACTAAATAAAAAATTATTATTATTATTATTAAAAATTCATTTTACTTTATTAAATATTTAGTCATTTTGATAAATTTGGGTGTTGAAAATATTCTTAAATGCCTATATGAGGAAAAAGAAAAATATATCATAGTAAGAAATATGACATATTCCACATGTACGGAAGGTGGCTTTTATTTTTAATTAATTCTAATTAATTAATTGGATTGATTATTTTTAATAAAACCTTTTTCATTTTATAAAGTATTTACATCAACAGAATTAAAATTTCATTTAAAACAATGTACGTAAACGCGAAGTACAAGAAAAGTTGTGACAATTATATTCGTGCTTTCATGGTTTTATTTGCATGCATACTTGTACCCTTTCTCAAAATTTCAATAGCAGATGATTCTATCAACGAGCCCCAATTGGTGAACGATAGAGAGACTTTGGTTTCAAAAGAAGAAAAATTTGAACTTAGTTTCTTTCTGCACCTCCAAAATTTCTTTAATTCCTGTAAAACCTTTGAATTATTTAAAAAAATTCGTAGACACCACACCCAAAAAAAAAAAAATACAAATATATATATATATATATATATATATATATATGTTCGTTTTTTTAATTTTAAATTTCATTATTTATATGTTATTTTAAATATGATTTTTTAATTTTTTTTCTTTTATTAAATTTTTAATTAATTACATAAAAATAAATTTAAATTTAAAAATAAAAAAATATATAATTGAAAAAGTTTAAGAAAATTTGTTTAAAATTAAATATTTAAATTTTAAACAAAATTAATAAATTCAAATAAAATATAAAATAATATACACATGAAATATATAAATAAAATAATTATAATAATATCAATAAAATAAATAAAATTAATATATTAATTAATTTTAATTTTATTTATTTTTTAATACATCCTCTAAAAACAAAATTTGATATAAATATATATATATATATATATATATATATATATATAAATAAAGATTTAAATTTTACTTTTTAAATCTATATTAAAAAATATTTAAAATTGTAAAATATATAAATTCAAAAATAAATTACTTTAAAAAGTGTAAAAAATAAGTAAAAGAATAATAAACTAAATAAAAAACAATTAAAGTTAAAAAAATTAAACTTTAAAAAAATTAAAAAAATCTGAAACAGAATAAATATTTCTTTTAATTTAAAGTTTAACTATTGTTTTAATTTAATTTATTTCTTAATTTAAATTTTTTGTTATCTTTCGTTATATTTATTTTAAAATTTTAAAATAAATTTGATTTAATATAATGTATTAAAAAATAAATAAAATTTAGAAAAGAATACTAAATTTTAACTTCAAACAAAATTAATATTTATATATATATATATATATATATATATATTATTTTTCTTAATTCTTTTATATTTTATATATTAATTATGTTCAATTTTTTTACCGTTATTTCTTAAGTTTATATATATTTTAATATTTTACTTTTTTACTACATATTTTACAAATACAATATAATATTAATATATAGTTATATTTGTATATACATTTTTTTATAATTTTATTAAAAAATTAATTTTTTCCATTTTATTTTATTTCAAAATATTAGATTTAATATTTTATTTTATTTTTAAAAATTTTAATAAACAAAATAAAATATCATTATATGTTTAAAATAAGGAATTAACAATAAAACAATTTAAAAATAATAATAAAAAAGATTATACATATATATATATAGATATATTTATTACTTTATTTTTTTTATAGACTACATTAAAAAAGATTAAATTAAAAGTTAATAATAAATATAACAAAATATAAAAGAAAATTCTTAAAATGAAGAAATAAATTAAATAAAAATAATAATTAAACTTTACATTAAAAAATATATTTATTCTATTTCAAAGTTTTTTAACTTAAAGATTAATTCTTTTAACTTTAATTATTTTTTATTTAGATTTTATTTATTTATTATTTATTTCTTAAACTAATTTATTTTTAAATTTATACATTTTACAATATCTAATATTTTTTAATATATTTCAAAAATAAAATAAATCTGAAATTATATACACATATTTATTTTTATATATAATTTTATTTATATAATATATTATAAAAATAAATAAAGTAAATGTTATTAAACTTTAAATTAAAAAAACAGAAAAAAAAGTCGACTTTCGGTGTATATATATATATACATATATATATATATATATTTTGTTGACTTTCGGTTATATATAGATATATATACTTTTTGATATTTGGAAGTTCAAAATCTTCGTCAGATGTTAACATCCGAAAGTAAATTTGAAAGTGAAATCTGCATGCTTTGGTCAAATGGTCAAAGGGCATTTTTGGAATTTAAAAAATATTTAGGGGGTGCTTCAATGTAATATTTGGTGGTGCAAAAGAAATCTTGGAGGTATAGGAAGAAATTCCTTAGCATTTAATACAAGAATATCCCAATTCATACAGTTGTTTGGGTAGAGCCAACCCAATGAATGATTCCTCGGGAATCTTAACACTAAAGATATTATTCTCACCCAAAACGGATTTGTTGTTTGGTACATCAACTCTCACAAGCACAGAACCACTAGCAATGCTCATGGATAGTGGAAATCTTCTGATAAAAAATAGGTATAAATAAACCTAGCAGAGTATTTGTGGTTTCAGGATCTCATTTCCTTGAAACAGATTCAAACCAATGATCAAGATATATACATAAGGATGTCTGCTTCCTGTAACATCTCGACAAGATATTACAGATTTAAATAAAAAAATAAAGAAATAGTAAATAAAAGTCAATTAATGAAACTGCATTTCCCAAAAACACAAGAAATTTAAAACTTTATTACATTTATAAAGTATCTAAAAATTCAACTTATAAACTCAATTGTAAAATAAATCCATGTTCATAAACAAAAGATTACAAATCTGTAAAATCCATAATAAAACAACTCTATAGAAAATCTCCCAAGCTAGCCCCGCTCTGGCTCTGTGCCTCACCAAATCCTCCTGCAACATCATCTGCTCCCGTGTACCGCGTACACGATCATCGCCAAACACAAGCAGATAGGGTGAGCTAATATCAAACAAATCATATACATAAAACATTTATATACCAATATAAATAAACCAAAGGAATTTCATCCTTTCATTTCATGCCAAATGGCCACCACTATGTTGACTGTGTTCTACGTCTCTTAATGAGTACCTCAAGGTGTCTTGCTGCCATACCTACCAACCACAACTAATAGAGCACGTGCGGGAAACCATGCTACGGACCACACTCTGTAACGCCAGGTGGAATTCCCAATATGAATAAGCATTTGTAACGTCCCAAGACTACGAAATTCGTCAACTTGATACTGAGGAGGGTAATCTAACTGGACCATTCGTACACGCCACAATGTGCACACTCACACTGACAACACTCGCCAACCCGAGCCACAACTCAAGAGTTCCTCGTGTTCATCCGCCATTCCGAGCCACAACTCAAGAGATGTCATTTTGAGCCACAACCCAAGGAATGCCACATGCTTAACCCTTATCCCGAGCCATAACTTGAGAAATACATTCTGAGCCACAACTCAAGGAACACCAGCAAGCCGACCTTCGAGATATCACCAAAGCCTTGTAGATCACAAACATCCAAAGCAACAAAATGCAAGTCTGGCATCTGCATTATCGCCTGGCCTTGCTCCCAAGCTGCCAAGCGAATTGCGCTTCCAAACCGCTTGGCTGTGGACACGTACCACCAGGCACCACACGCCTAAAGACCCACTGACCTACAAACTCCGCCTAGCGGAACCATCCTCACCGTCAGGCGCCACTCTGATCCAGAGCCCACTGTTTCTATGTTGTCGCTTGGCGGGTCAATCACCACCGCCACGCGCCACACCAGTACTTGTGCAGTATTGGTTTTAGTTCAAGTTTAGGCATACTTCACACAAGCCACTCTCACTTGCCCCCATTCCAGAGTACCCCTAACTAGTGTATTGCTATCTACAATGTTTTCAGCCATCATAGCATCTCACATGTGAATTCATTCTCTAAATGTGGTCATATAGAAAATCCTAATGCGTTCACACTTATCGTTTCTTGATAGGATCCTAAATATTTCATCCATGACAACACCACAACCATATTCCCCTACCTTATCATTCAACATACTCTACGTTCATATAAATACCAATTGGTCAAATTACTTTAAGTCAACGCCCAACCCGGCTAACTATGCTTATGGTGAATCTATGCCAACCACTACGACATTTTATACTTCAACCACAATAATATTACAATGCAGATTCCTAATCCATTCCTTAATTCTCATCTCCTTTCATTAATCCATCATTCTTCCTAATAATATAACCAACAGATCTCGATTTTGCTTTTACGTACCACCCATTGACCCCTCACTAGATTTCCCCTCGTAGCCAACTCAGCTACAACGATCCTTGATCTGCACTTGTCGTCTGGCGGGTATGCAAGTGCCACCAGGCAGTGCATAGAAATCTGGAGATTTTTCCAACAATTCTTACACCTGCAAAACCCCAACTCTTCCCAGTTTTCCCTTGCTTGTGGATTTCCATCAATTCACACACGATCTCGCTTATGATTATAATAATTCGCAGCCTAAATGCATTCATTATCATTTTCCAAAGCAATTTAAAAAACAATTATCCTTGTGACATTCAAGCCCAAAGATTCGAACCCTAAAATAGAATTCATAACAATTTTATCCTCCAACTCCATGCAATTCGAAGTCTGCGAACATTCAATGATCAATTAACGTTTAAGGATATTGTTTTCCCCGATCAAACTCAACTAGAACCCCCAAAAATCATTAAATCGAGCCAGTGAAAGAGCATACACAATCATGCTATAACTCATTCATAAACATAAATAAACCAATTCAATGCACAACCATTTAACCAATTCATGTTTCATGATAATTCATATAATTATATTATCACTCATCATGATCCAGCACATTATTAAAAATAATTATAAATTAAATAGCACATAAGTGGCATACATAAGACTTGAACCCAAGTCATCTCACATAATCAAGCCTTCTCAACCATTTGAACTAGTACTTTTCCATATCACACATGTTAGAATTAAATGTCATAAAGGCTCCCACTACCCACATTTATTAATTAATTATTTATTTAATTAATTAAATTTAGCGGATCTTACACTTCCGAATTTGGTAAGCACCATAAACTTTGTCTTTCGTTTCAATTGCAACTTTTTCTTTTCACTTGCATTTTTTTATCTTTTATGTCCTTCCAAAACGCAAGAAGAACATGCCGACGATAATTGTTTCCATAGTTGTTTTAGTATGTGTGGTTCTGTTACTATGTTCTTATATTATACAAATCCACCTATATAATATACGCATTTCAATCATCCAAAACATATAAACCAACATGCTTCAAGTAATTCCTCATACCTTGAGGCAACTGATACCAGCACGCCAAAATTATAACTATTCCAACAAACATACCTCCTTATGACCTCCCTCTCTATCGCTAAAAATCACAATTTCAAGAGAGAAAAAAATAATGAACCAATTATAATCATTGCCTACACCACTTTATCTCAAAATTTCAAGACGATAAAAAAGTAATCCAATTTACATCATGAATTAATGCACTTAAGTGGTACAAAAGTTCATCTTCTTAAAGTTGTCCCTTAACCCATCAAATTGACATATTCACAAGTAAAAAGAATACCACATAACACCGTACCCCATCACAATTCAAACAAAAAAAGAATAAAGCTTCCATTACCCTTCAATGGAGAAACCTTACCCCCTAATACACATCCACCAAACACAAATTCCTATTTTTTCCCTCCAGATAGAACCCGTTCTTCTCATATCCAAGACCAAGCAATCACATAAAAAAAAACATAGATGCATCGTGTAGTTCCCCTTACATAGAATTCCTACAGCAAAACCACCTTAGCTTTCCTTTCCCACTCAACGGTCACTCCTAGGTGTATCACGAATTTACCAAAAAAATATACACAATTCCAACCTTCTTTCTCTAGCCATGATTTGAACATACAACCCTAAGACTTAAGCAACACTCCAAACCACACCAACCAACACGTTTTTCTTGTCATTCAATACACATAACAACATTACAATAGCATTTACGCATTCCATGCATTCAAGAAAACAAAACCAAATAAATTCTAACCACGCCGAATAAATTCTAACTTATTAATATACACCATTCATGCCCAAGACAAACAAAAACACTCTCAAGCAATTATAAAAGAACAAAAAATAAAATGTAATTGTTTCAAATGCACACATAAGGTTTGCACCCATGACCACTAATCCCATGATAAAGCTTTAACCAACTATGCTACATTTCACCTCTGCTTTTGACCTTACTTATTAATTCAATTAATATTTCTCGCTCCAATCATCAATTAGAATTATAATTATTTTCCTGGGTCTTATAGAGTCGAGTTGGGCTAGGCCCCAAGTCGACCTGAGTCAACTCAGGTTGAAGGTTGAGACGAGATGGGTTTGAGCCGAGTCGGCCCGGGACGAAGTTCGAGCTGGATCGGCCATCGCTGAAGGTCAAGTTGGGTCGACTCAAGGAGTGGGTCTAGTATGTCGATAAGCGGGTGCCAAACGTCAAGACTAGTTGGCTTAGGTTGAAGGTTGAACTGAGTCGTGCTAAGCCTCAAGTCAAGCCGAGTCAGCTCGAGCCATAGGTCGACCAAGTCGGTCCGACCGAAGGTCGTACTTAATCGTACTGAATTGGAGTTTGAGCTAAGTTAAGTTGGACTAAAAGGTAGAGTTTAATTTATCGTAAAATAGAAATTAAATTTCTTTATCCAAATAAGAAAATTGAAATCTAATATATTTCAATTACTTCATCAAAACTAATTATTTAAGAAATGAAGATAGTTCAATTACAAATAATTTAATTATTAGGTATTTAATTTTTTGGAATTGTTGAAATCATTCATCCAAACACAAGGTAAAGATGGTCACAACCAATAACTCTGAGGGAAAAGGTATAAAATTTTCATAAATTAACTTCATAAGATAAAGAAAACAAATTTCTCACAATTTTAAGTAAAATAATTTACTCCCAATCTTGTAACTATTTCTCTTGTATGCTTTCTTAATATATAGGATTTTAGTGAGTGAGCACTTTAAGTTTTTAGTCAATATGTAGGCTTTAGATATATGACCATTGCTTGGTGGAAACATATATGTACTAAGAAAAGTGATCACAAATATTCTTGAAATGATTTGGCTTGATTTAGTCATATTTACCTTTAAAGCTATGCATGGAAGGTTGTACATTCTTTTAGTATGTTGCGTTAATAAGCAAAGAAATATTGAACACATATATGAAATATAAAATTCAATCATAATCAAATACATGACCACTCGGTATCAATTGTGTTTCGAGAATCAATATATTTTATTCAAATGTTAGTACTTCTACGTACTAATATTTTATTTAATCTCTATATTTTAAATTATTTCAAATATTTATTTTTACAGACTAAATTATTTTATATTTACTGTACCGCATAGATCATTTTAAATCATACAATTATAAAATAAAATACTATACTTCAGTGGAAATTAAAAACTAAATCATATATTTTCTTCTACAAAATAAAATTAATTTAAATAGTTTTCCAAAATGTTCACATTAATAGAAAAAAAAATCAACACTTGTTCAATGGAGAGAAATTAATGTATTATCCGTATTTGAAATTCCCAAATCAATCATGAATTCATTTCAACAATGTAGTAGAGATATGGGGTACCAAGCCCAATGATTTGCGTTCACCAAAGCGGCAAGAAGATGGTCCAATATGATTGGATTGGAGAGAATGTTCCACCTCACAAAATGGGCTAAGGAGATGCAAATACCACATTGACTAGACTACTGCAACCCAAAATTGTCACTGAAGAATAAAACACAAGCCTTTTGTTTGTTCCCCTACAGTACAAGTGGAAAGAAAGGATGGACCAATGTTGCTTTGATGATTTATACGTTGTGTAATAGGCAGGGATACGAGGGGTTCGATTAGGGAAAATTCAACTTATTATCTGTTTTGTTATTCATGGGATACTTATTTAAAAAGTATTCACAAGTATTTAAATTCCACGGATATTCGTGGACAACAAATATTTAAAAAAAATTATAAATTTTTATAATTTCATCTAAACAAAATTTAAAAAATATATATATATATATAAAATATAAAGTAAATCAAATAAAATATAAATTAAATTTTAATTAAATTAAATTAAACCTAATAAAATATAAATTAAATTTTAATTTTAATAAAATTTAACCTAATAAAATATTAATTTTTAATTTTTGACAAGTAATGGATATCTGTAGGTACCAGTAGTATATATTTGTACTCGACTTGTTTATAAACGGGTATTAAATCATTTGTTATCCATTATCCTGCGGGGATTTATGTGTCTTGAATTTTGTTATTTTTCATTAATCAAAGTGTTCATTTTTCCATTCTAGAATAGCTAATTTGAGCATATTAAGTCAGATTCCTCACTTTTGGCCATTTTCGCAGTTTCATAGAATTAGTGTTTGTAGAGTATTTTTAAACATCATTTGAGTGTGGTTGCATCATATTTTGAGTCCTAGGGTCTTAGGTTAGTCAAATCTAGTGTTAAGAGTCAAATTTTGCTTATTTAACCTTTAAACCATGACATAGTTGACTTTATGGTTGAGATTTTCAAAATCTTTCAAAATTGAGTGATTTGACCTTATGGAATCATTATAAATGCTTAATTACACTTGTTATAAGTGATCAAACACCACAATTTGAGGTTTAGGGCCAATTGAGAAAAAGTCTTAGTTTTCATATTTTTGGTCATTTTAGGTTAGTTGTTCAAGTAGTTTTTAGATAAAGCTAACCCTTCCACTTCAGCTTTTGATCAATTTGCAGGTCCTCTATCCTTAGGCAAGGTTTAATTGAAGATTTGAAGGCCTAGAAGTTCACATAGCAGCAAGGTCAAGTTGGTGGCAAAGCAAGAAGTGTGCAAAAGTGGCATGTTTGACCTTAGAGTTGACTTTTGCCATTTGAACCCCAAATCAAGAGCCAATCATTTGAAGCACTTTAGGACACTAAATATGACTGGTTTGGGCCTTGGGATTGCCACAAACATGAGAGGGGGCTACACTTTAGTAAAGCAAGAAGTATTCAAAAGTGGCTTGTTTGACCTTAGAGTTAACTTTTGCCATTTGGATGAAAAATCAAGAGCCAATCATTTAGAGCACTTTAGGACACTAAATGTGACTGGTTTGGGCCTTGGGATTCCCAAAAATCTGATAGGGGTCTGCACTTTGAAGTTTGAGCTCATTTGGTGAGAGGTGGCTTAGTGTAGGGTAGGTTTTAAGGTAGATTTGGTGTGGTGGCATAGGGGGGACGACCCAGCAGCCTCCTAAGGAGGTTGCAGGTTTCTTGGACCATTCTTAGACTAGTTTTTGATAGCAACACAACACTTCATGCAGAACCCGAAATCCCCCCTAAAATCACTCATTTTCACTTCATTTTTGCCCTTGGAAGCATGGATAGCTCAAGAGTGAGAGGAAGGTTGGGGAAACTCCTCGTACTCATTTTATGTGTTGTAATATGGATTTGAGCTTAAATGAATGAAAATTTTAGTACTGTTCATTTGGCCTATGATTTCATAATGTTTATCATCATTTTCCACTAAACCACCTTGGCTACAACTTTTTGAACTTGAGCTCCACCCTACCTTACCAAATATAGGTTTTGGAACTAGGCCTATGAATTGGTGTGTCCAAAATACCTCTATACATCATTGTTTCAGAATAAACAAGATGAATGGGTTGGATTCAAGACCAATTGTCGCAACCGAAATCGCGGTGGGACGGCAAAAAAATTTTAAAAAAATATAGAGGAGTCGCCACCATAGTTCATTATGGAAAACTATAGAAAAACCTTAAGAAAGAGAATAGTCTTTGAAACCAAATTTGGGTTCGGGAGACAGTTACATGTGAGAAAGGAGTTAGCACCCCACAACGTCTGTCCTAAAACGGTTCCCTTTAATTAACTATGCAAGATAAAAGTAAATTTTTAAAATATTTGTTGTTCCCCAAAAATCAAACAAAATAAATACATATATGAAATAATAAAGATAAATTTTATTTTTTTTGGCCCGACGAGGATTGTACTCACTCCTACGTATTTCCATCTGGAAAATTAAGGATAACGTAGTTCTTCGTAAAATATTCGTTGTTTGATATTATTTTTTTAATTTTTAATTTTAATATTATGAAGAGAGTCTGAGATTCAACATGATTAAATTATCAAGCAAGTCCAAGACTTGACATGATTTCCAAAAAAGATAAAAAAAGAAGTATAATTTATAACTTATAATTTTTTTATTTTAGATTTTTTTATATTTTTTATTATCAAGAGAATCCGAGATTCAATATGATAAAAAAAATTAGTTATCAAGCAAGTCCTAGACTTGACATGATATTCAATAATTATAAAAAAGAAATAATTTATAATTTTTATTTTTTATTCTTTTAAATAAAAGAATTAAAAGTAAGCAAATCTAAGACTTGACATGATATTCAATAAAGAAATATAATTTATTGTTTTTATTTTTATTTATTTTACTTTTATTTCTTAAAATAAGAGAATTAAAAGCCTACAAATGAGTGCTTTAGTTATCAAGTAAATCCAAGACTTAATATGATATTCAATAATTATATAAAGGAATAATATAATTTTTTTTTTTTTAAATAAGAGAATTAAAAGCCTACGAAAGAGATTTCTATTTACCAAGATAAAAGTAATGGCCTCCCAAAGAGAAGGAAAGAGAAAGGTCACACATATCAATAATGAATCCAAACCCAAAATCACCAAACATTCAAACCCCAAACACATTTACCGTATAATAAGTCAATCAATCATACACTTGATATTATAACAGAGTCTTAACAATACATGAGTAACATTAGGAGCAAAAAGAAAAGAATTTACCTTTCAAGGTCACAAGGTCACGAATATAGCAAATCTGACTGAGAGGACAGTGAGGTGACCCCCCTTTACGTGTGTGCTATGGTAATAAAAAAAGAGAAGTTTTTTCGATTCTTTTTTCTGTGTCTTGCATTGGAGAGGTTTTGTGCTTATATAAACACCTTGTGATACCACTAAAATCCTAATCTTTAATTATAATGAGATATATGAGGAAGGAATTGGTCTCGATGAAACATATTATAGAAAATAAATCGTCGCATAATATCCGAGGTTTTGATTATAATTATTAAAAAATATTGCTTGTAATTATTAGAATCATAGATTTTTCGGTACATGAAGATCCTCATGCAACATGTTATGTAAATAAAATCATAACATAATATTTATATAATTGATTCTAATTATTACTAGGAATATTTGCTTCTAATTATTAAAATCATACCTTTCTTTGAAAAACATTATTGTCGGGAATATTTGCTTCTAATTATTAAAACCGTACCCTTCTTTAAAAAAATACAGATCTTAAAATATCATTTTTTGACATGTCATGTGAGGAGTGTAAATAGCAAATAGTGGGGGTGAAGATATGTATAAAATATTTGGGCTCATGTAATGTGTGTGACAATTAAAAACAAATTAGATTCTTCCTTCTTTTTCTCTTTTTTTTTTCATGGTAAAGATTAAAGTTTGAAAATTTAAAATAACTTATTTCACCTTTTTTTCTTACCTACCATAAATCAAAAACATATATTTTATTTTCTTTTTATTTATTTTTATTTTAAAAAAAACAAATACATTAACTCAGACGAAATTGGGTGTTGACACCAATGGTAGTAGCCAAGCTCATTTCACTCATATTTCTCCACTTCATTGCACTCTTGCTACAATTTTGAGTTTCTTTTCATTCCACCACTTCACACACATCACTTAGTTACTATTCCATTAAATTTCTCTCTCATTTCTCAATCATTTTGAGTTCTGTAAATTTGTGCACCTCCTGGGATGATTCCCAAGCATTTTGAACAATCAACACCCAATTCCATCACCATTTCACAAATTCACGTCTCTCTACATTTTCTCGTTCACGTTCAACATAAATACACTGTTCCATTCAAATTTCTCGTGATTTGAGCTTTTTGATTTTTTCTTGAGCTTCGTTCATCATCCTTGGATGTTCCCCAAGTTATTTGAATCAACAATTTCGCATTTCCTTCCATGAATCATCGAATTCGAATTTCTGCATCTCAACCATTCACGTTTCTGCATAAACTTATAATTGTGCAATTTCAATGATAGTTGATTGGTTTGGGTGTTTCATTCATAGCATCATCACAAAGCTTTCTGCACTTTTAATTGCATTTTCATTGCACAAGTTGGTTGAATCGATCAAAATCGCGTTTCTGCTCAAATTTGGGGATTAGGGTTCATGAAATTGGAAACTTTGCGTGTTGTGCGCCAAATCGAGTGATTCCAGTTTATAAATGCAATTGAGATAAATTATAATCATTCTGTATCATTAAATTTTCAATTTCATCATCAAAAGATCCCAATCTGAGGTTACCATGCACTTTGCTCATAAACATGTTCTTGATTTTGGACATATTTCGAGTTTGAAGAATTTGGACCAATTTAACCATTGTATTAGCCTAGTTTTGATCAATAAACATGTTTTGAGCATTTAGTATTAGCTAATTCGTCATTCCCTACCATTTGGTGCGTTGCATGTCATGCATTCATGCATAGTTCATAGCATTCCTTACATTTGATGATTTTGAGTTCTCTATTTTTTAAGTATTGATTTTGAATAAGTTTCCCCACCACAATTCAAGCATAAGTATTACATTTGACTTTAGCCATGTCCATAGATTGATTCCCAAGGTTCTCCCTATACTGCAGTTTTAAGGGAAAATTGGTTGACGAAGTCTTTTAGGCAACAAAAAGGCTTTATCAAGGACTCATTTGAAATATCCACTTACTACCCTTAAAAGATTTTATCTATGGATACTCGCAGGCATTTATATATTTACCATCCGTTTAAGGGAAATATTTGCATCAGATGATGTCACACTTAATGTTGATATTGTCCTTTTGCATATTGTACCTAGAGATTTCAATGTAAAAATTTTGGTCTAAATCCAAAACAAAATGTCACAACGTGTATTTTGAGTCAAATATTGTTTCAACTGATCTAAATTTACTAGTGTGAAAGATACATTTTTCTCTTAGTGAATAATCACAAAGGTAAAAAAGAAGTTGATGGTGGAGTTACCAAGAATCTTTGTTTTATTTGTTGAAAAGACAAATTATATTTCTAAAAATAAAATAGAGTTACATAAAATTTAGTAAAGCAAAAGTGCTCAAAAGAAGAAAGTAAATATGTTCTTTCAAGATCCAAGAATCCCCAAGATCACTCAACTATATCTTCGCTTAATGAAGGATTATCTTGTTTTCTTTTAGAGTTATGAATATGGTGAAGTTGTTTAAGAAAGCTTTTTGAAAATTCCCACTGGACATTAAGATAGCATGCTATCTAGATGTGAAGGTTCATTTCTCAAGCTCATGAAAGGAAGAAAAGAG
>Ga0214545_1003953_pt1 | contig 27997 bp, 18 predicted proteins | sample CNSS4metaG_FD_160064 | JGI IMG/M metagenome (GOLD analysis project Ga0214545, IMG submission 160064) | Root nodule microbial communities from cowpea collected in UCLA plant growth center, Los Angeles, California, USA - CNSS4 | ecosystem: Host-associated > Plants > Roots > Nodule | place: USA... | reverse complement strand
GAAAAGAGAGAAAGAGTGCAAGTTGGAGTTTTTCAGTGGCTTTGGTAGAGAAGAGGAATCATCTAGAGAGACGGTAATGCAGATATTTCTGACTCGAAGTAGATTTCGGAAAGGATGGAGTGGATTCAGGGAATTATGGTTTATTTTGTTGATTTAAATTAAACAGTGAAGACTATGAAATTTTCTTTTGATTCCTAGTATTTAGTTCGAACTTTGTTTTTTTAATTATTATTATTTCAAATTAACATTTGGATTACCTATTTACATTTAAATTTGAAGTTAATTTTTATTATTATTAGGTGTCTTTTCGTGATACAATCATTTTAATTTTAAGTAAATGAATCATAACACCTTCTCGTGACATTCTAAAATTGGAGTGTTACATTTTGGTATCAGAGCCAGGTTTTCGGAAAAAACTTTGGGAATGTGGGGAATGAGCTCATCTAGTTAATGTTGTGTGACTCTGAATTGTGTAGTGTTTTATGACTAATAACTGGTAGTTAATCAATTATATATATTAGAGCAATGGCACATAGACCTCAAAACCCGACCAACTCTATTGATGAAATGGCTCAAGCTATTCAGCGGTTGGTCGACGTGATGCAACACCAACAGCCGCAGGTAGTGGACGCACCAGTGCAACATAACGGAATGAATGAATTCATGCGTCACAAACCGCCAAAGTTCAACAGTAAAGCAACTCCGGACGAGGCAGATGCATGGATTCGAGAGAATGAGAAGATCTTTCGGGTGCTCGGGTGCACTGACGCACAAAAACTAAAGTATGCTACATTTTTACTTAATGGCGAGGTTGAGTACTAGTGGGGAGGTATGCGACAAATGATGGAAGCTCGTAATGAGGTCATCAATTGGACAAGTTTCCAGACAAAATTTATGGGACAATACTTTCCAGATAGTGCAAGACATGAAAGGGAAGCATAGTTTTTGAGACTACTACAGAGAGATAAATCGATGCAAGCTTATGTTGATCGCTTTGAATATCTAGCTCGAATCTACTCTCAGAATATGAGCAAAGAGTGGCGGTGCAAAAATTTTGAAAGGGGCTTACGTCACAATATAATGAAGGTGATAGTGCCTATGAGGATTAGAGAGTTCCCACTCTTAGTGGAGCAAGCAAAGATAGTGGAACAACTAGAGGTGGACCCAAGTCGGGTTATGAGGACACATCATAGCAGTAACGATAGGGAGAAACGACAGGAGAAACCCTATAATAAACCTCAATGTGATGGACAGGGGACTGTGAAGTGTTTCGAATGCGGAGGGGATCATTATCGACGAAATTGTCTGAAATTTTCGGGAGAGAAGTCGGATGAGAGAAAATGTTACATTTGTCGTAAGCCGGATCATTACACAAACGCTTGTCCTGAGAGGGGAAAGTCCGAAGAGCCACAACAACAACAAAAGACCCCAAGAGAGAAGCCGAAGGCAGTAGGAAGGGTGTTTGCTATGTCGGGAGCAGAAACAGGTAACTTAATCGAAGACACTTGTTTTCTGTTAACGCTATTTGTTTAGATAGGAGGGATGGTTGGATCTGGGAAGTTGGTATTCTGTTGTTTTCTTTGCTTTGTCTTGTTTTATTCGGTTGGTGATATGTACAGGGTATGTAAAGTATGCTTTGCGATGTTTGTATAATGCATGCTGATGGTGAAATGTTCGGTTTGGTAAATGTTATGTTGATGAAGCATGTTATGTTTGATTGTGTGTGTGATGTGTAGTATGGATTCTCTCATATCTATAAAACCAGGCTGCACTTTTACCCATAGGACTTTGGTGAGTCAGGTAAAAGGGGGTTTTGTTCTACCGTAAGACTTTGGCCTAAGCTTAGTTATAGCGCTCTTACCAGGTTTTGGTGAACAGATAAGGGTGATGTTCTTGTCGGGTTTTGGTGAATAGGCGAGGGTTGTTGTGTGTGAGTCTTAGGGAAAGTAGCGCTCTTATTGGGTTTTGGTGAGCAGATAAGGGTTATGCTCTTGCTGGGTTTTGGTGAGCAGGCAAGGGTGGTTGCTTGTAAGTCCTAAGGAAAGCATCACTTTTACCGGGTTTTGGTGAGCAGGTAGGTGTTATTCTCTTGTCGGGTTTTGGTGAACAGACAAGGGTTGTTACTTGTAAGTCTTAGGGAAAAGCAGGAGAAAGGCCTTTCCAAGAGGCGTTGTTGTGCAGGAAAGGTAGAATGGTTGGTTATGAGAGAATGACATACTGTTGGATATTACTTGGTGGTAATATGTTGTTGATTGCATGTTTGGTTTTGGGAACATGTTTCTAGTTGTTGTCTTTGATGAGTTATGCACATGTTGGAATCAGGTGAGTTTTATGTGGGGGTAATATAATGTTGCATGATATCACAATATGGTTGTTTTCTATATGAGATTATTTTATTTTATGAATAATATTTTACTTACGTTAATTCATGAAGAATTTTTGTTTTCTTGGGTAAGAATATTTTTTTAAGAACTATGAGATTTTTATTTTATTTTTATATATTTTTTAAGTAGACAATTTTCAAGGACAAAAATTTTTAAAGTTGGGGAGAATGTAAGACCCGTGAAAAAAATGTTAATGGCTTGCTTAATATTATTAATTTATTTAATTTAATTAGGTTATTAAATTATGAAATAGGAAATAATTATTGTGTGAGATATTTAAGTTATTATGGTATTTATAATAATTATTTAAGTAATTTAGGGAATTATGGTTAGTGGAGTATAAGTGCTTTAATTCTTATAATGCATATCATATCATGTGATGGCATGTAGCCTAGTGCTGAAAGTGGCATGCATTGGTGAGCAGGTGGATTTCAAAACACTGCAATCAGTTTGTTTAATTTCTTTTTTTTTTCCTTTCTGTTTTTTTTATATCTTTTGGAGTTAAATGATAAGAAAAATAAAATAGGCTAGAAATCTTCACTGAATTATTGGGTGGGATTAGATAAAGTTAAACCCTAGAAGTTTTCTTTAGAAAAAAAAGGGTTAGGACGGGAGAAGGAAAAGAGAGAAAGAGTGCAAGTTGGATTTTTTCAGTGGCTTTAGTAGAGAAGAGGAATCATCTAGAGAGACGGTAATGCAGATATTTCTGACTCGAAGTAGATTTCGGAAAGGATGGAGTGGATTCGGGGAATTATGGTTTATTTTGTTGATTTAAATCAAACAGTGAAGACTATGAAATTTTCTTTTAATTCCTAGTATTTAGTTCGAACTTTGTTTTTTTAATTATTATTATTTCAAATTAACATTTGGATTACCTATTTACATTTAAATTTTAAGTTAATTTTTATTATTATTAAGTGTCTTTTAGTGATACAATCATTTTAATTGTAAGTAAATGAACCATAACACCTTCTCGTGACATCCTAAAATTGGGGTGTTACAGTGATAAATTGAAGTTGTTGACAAAATTGCTGAGGAGGTCGTTCCAAGATTGATGCCGGAAGGATCTTAGATTATGTAAAGGGGATATCTTAGATTATGTAAAGAGGATATTTTAGTTTGGATTATGTAAAGGAGATATCTTAGTTATTTAAGAAGATTTTATGTGGAACGTTTTCAGTTGTTATTTGATAAGATTATTTTTTAGAAAGATTAGTAGAAAATTTTGTGATTATGTATATCTGTAAGAGTTGTAACCAATTTTAAAGCCTACAAATAAGAATGTTACTCACACGGTCAAGGGACAAAATTATTTTTGGCCTAAGTGAATTATTAGCTAAGGTTAAAATACTTTTTTCTTTTTGTTTTCGATCTAAGGTTATTTTACACTTTTTTTGACCGGAATAGTTTCAATTAAGCTATCATACATTCTTTTCAACATACATTACATCTATACAGTGTCGCACATCTAACTTGATCGAATACAAAAGATAAAAAATATTGACATTTTCCAAAATCTATATGAAGACCTTTGACCTTCTCACAAATTTGGACACCATATAATGGAATTGGAGAAAAATCAAGTTCTTGGTGTCCACTAAAGGCCTTTTTCAATCTACGATACGGGTGAAATTGATTTAGAAATATATGATGCCGAATATAGATTGTTTTCCTCCCATGTTTTACTTGCTTTTATAATGTGTTTTCTTCACAAACTGGACATGCTATGTAACATTTCACACTATATAACCTGATAAGTTTCTATATGCAGGAAAGTCATTAATAGTACAAAATAACATTGCATGCATCTGGAAAGATTCATTGGCAAAGGCATCGAAGACCTCAACCCCATCATCCCATAAAAACTCCAAGTTATCAATCAATGAACTACGATAAACATCTTTATCATTCTTAGGTTGTCATGGACCAAAAATCATCATAGATAACATCATGTACCTTCTCTTTTATACACAAACCTGGAGGCAAGTTATAAATCACTAAAAAAACAAGCCATGAACTAATGATTGCTACTTAAATTTCCATAAGACTTCATTCCATTTGTAGCTAGTCCAACCTTCAAATTCATTGATTCATTTTTTTAATGCAGAAAATTCTTTATCAATGTTCTGCCAATGTACAAAATCTACAGGATGATTAAGTAGTCCATCACATTTCCGTTCACCAACATGTCATCTAAGGTTTTTAGCATTAGTTGGATTCGCAAACATATGTCTAAACCTTGTAATTATTGGTAAATACCCGACTACCTTTGATGAAGGGTCGTGTTTTTCAACCTCAACAATATTCTCCTTATCACCATCTTTGACCTTATAACGTGACAAACCACACATGGGACAACTTCTTAACTTTGCAAACTCTTTTCTATATAAAATACAATCATTAGGACATAAATGAATCTTTTGATAATCCATACCCATCGGACAAAGTATTCTTTTCCTCATAATTTCGATAAGGTATTTTATTACTTTTAGGAAGCATTTCCTTCAACAACTGAAGGAATTTTTTGAAGATTTTATCAATCCACCCATTCAATGCTTTCAAAATCATCAACCCTAACTGTTGATAATTGTGTGAACTTAGTTGAACAGGGATATAACGAATTTTTTGCATCATAGGCATATTTTCATACAATGCTTTAGAAAAGGACTATACTCCAACATCATAGATCATGTACTCTAATTTATCGTCTATTGTCCAATCAACAGATTCTTGTGTTTGAAACACACTTGGAATGTCTAAATTCACCATGCCACGTGTAACACCCGCAAAATTCAATGAAATAAATAATTAATTAATAAATGCGGTTAATGGGAACCTTTATGGCATTTAATTCTGACATGTATGACGTGGAAAAATACTAGTTCAAATGGTTGAAAGTATTTTATTATGTGAAAGGACTTGGGTTCAAGTTCCATGTATGTCATTTATGTGTTATTTAAATTATTATTATTATTTTAATAATGTGTTGGGTCATGAGGAGTGATAACATAATTATAGAATTATGTGAAGTATCACGAAACATGAATTGGTTAAATGGTTGTGCATTGGTTTAGACATTGGCATGGTTATGGGTTTGAATCTTAGTAGTCCCACATTAAACTTTCTTTTTGCTAGAATTATGTTGGCATGAATATGAAAAGCCATAAAACCCTAGCAGCCAATGTTGCTTAGGAAGTAGAGCACGAATTCAAAGAGTGTGATTGTGGGAGCGGGAAGCCAATTTGGGTCAAGAAGAACTATCACATATTCAAATTTAAGCAAACGAAACCAGGTTAGGGGAGCTGCCATTTCCTGTTTTAATGATATTATATGCAATTGTGTTATATATTGATGTATGAAAACTTTCTCCTAAATCAAATCCTTGTATCGTTTAACTTCTTGATATTTGTCGTATGTGGTTTTAGAGAGAGTATGCATGTGTTTGTGGTTTCTGTTATATTGAGTTCTCTTTGTGACCCAATCATTGCTATGATTATCATGATTCTTCTTTTTGGCTTTTGTGACCCAATCGTTGCTATAATTATCTTGATTTTTTCTTTTTGGCTTGATGAGATGTTTAGAGTTTTTCTTTTAAATACAACACACTTAATATTATTCTTATTATTCTTAATATTGATTTTATTTTATTTTACCATTATTATTATCCTTATTATTATTATTATTATTTATTATTATTATTATTATTATTATTATTTTATTTTACTATTATTATTATTATTACTTTATTTATATTATTTTATTATTTTATTATAATTATAATTAAAATAATACTAATAATTATTATTTCTATTATTATTATTGTTTTTAATATTATTATTATTATTTACTTTATTTTATTATTATTATTACAACTACTATCATATTTATTTTTATTATTATTTTTATTTATATTATGTTTATTTTTGTTATTATTTTGATTATTATTATTAATTTCATTTTATTTTATTTTATAATTATATTCATTAATATTATTATTTTATGTTACTATTATTTTATTATAATAGTATTTATTATCATGGATTTTTGGATTATTGTTGAGGTAATAAAAGTTTTAAAATTTCTGGGGAAAATGATATTTCAGTAAATGCAATTTAATTATATTTCTCTATTTTAATATTTAAATCCGTAATATCCGGTCAGGATGTTACATTTGGTATCAGAGCAATGGTTTTGAAAAGATTTTTGGGGTCTATGGTGAGTGAGCTTATTGTGTTCCGCTTACGAGTCAATGTGTTAATTCTTTTGTGTTAAACTTTTTGTTGCATAAATGATGACTTAAGTTGTGTGGTTTTAACCAGCTGAAATGTGGCGTGCACAAGCTTTGGCAAATAGGAGAAGAAGGGATAATACTTGGGCTGATGAGATTACACATGCGATTCATCGGATGGTGGACGCGATGCAGCTTAATGCAACGTAACCCAGAGACAGAGTCGCACCTACTCGTCCCGTGATTATGGAAGATTTCATGAGGAACAAACCAGGTAAGTTCACTCGTAGGGCCGTTCCGAACGAGGAAGATGCATGGTTGAGGGAGTGTGAGAAGATATGTCGAGCGATTGGGTGCACTGATGTACAAAAGTTGACCTTCGTCACATTCCTTCTTGTAGCAGATGCTAAGTACTCGTGGGGGGGATGCAACAACTGATGTAGACCCGCGAAGAGTGGGTAACTTGGGCTAACTTCAGGACACGATTCCTGGAGAAATATTTTCCAAACAGTGCCAGATATGAGAGGGAAGCGGAATTCCTTGTTTTGCAACAGGGGACTATGAAGGTGCAGGCTTATACTAACAGGTTCGAGTACTTGGCGAGGTTCTACTTGTAAGTTGTCACTGAAGAATGGCATTGTAGAAAATTTGAGGGCGGTCTGAACCATGAGTTACGTCGATTCCTCGTACCTCTAAGGATCTAAGAGTTCCTTGTGTTGGTAGAACATGCAAAGATGGTGGAACAACTAGAGAGGGACTCATGTCGGGTCATGAGGGCACATCCTAATAGCAGTAGCATCGACGAGGGACAGTGAAGTGTTTCGAGTGCGGGGGAGACCATTTTCGACAAGTTTGTCCAGAATTTTCAGGAGCAAAGCCGAATGAGAAGAAGTGTTACAATTGTCGCAAGCTGGGTCATTACACGAAATCTTGCCCTGAACGGGTGAAGTTTGAAGTGCCACGACAACAACAAGGTAAAGTTTGAATTGATTTTCTTTCTTTTGGGGTAGTGAAGCATGTTATGTTAGCTGTGTGATGTATGCTCAAAATTTGTTCATCCCTTTAAAAACTAGGTTGTAGTTTTACTTAGAAGACTAAGGAGAGTCGAGTAAAAGGAGTTGCTATTTTACCCTTAAGACTTTGGAGAGTCGGGTAAAATGGAGTTTTGGGTTACTGTAAGACTTTAATCTAAGCTTAGTAACAATGTCCTTGCTAGGTATTGTTGACCAGGCAAGGAATGTTGCTTGTGAGGCTTAGCAAAAGTTACGCTCTTACCGGGTTTTGGTGAACAAGTAAGGGTGGGGCTCTTGTCGGGTTTTGTTGAACAGACAAGAGTTGTGTTTATGAGGCTCAGGGAAAACAACACTCTTACCGGGTTTTGGTGAGTAGGCAAAGGTTGTTGTTTGTGAGTCTCAAGGTAGGCAACGTTCTTACAGGGTTTTTGTGAGCATGTAAGTGATACTCTTGCTGGGTTTTGATGAGCAGGCAAGAGTTGTTGCTTACGGGTCTTAGTAGAAGCAACACTCTTACCGGGTTTTAGTGAGCAGGTAAGAGTGGTACTCTTGCTAGGTTTGTTGAGCAAGCAAGGGTAGTTGCTTATAAGACCTAAGGAAAGTAATGCTCTTAGTAGGTTTTGGCGAGCAGGTAAGGGGTATTACTTGTCTTTCCCGATGCGTTGGTGCGCAAGGGGAGAGGTTCTTTCCAAGAAGCATTGGTGCGCAGGGAAAGGAACTTCTGAACTGGAAGTATTAAGAATAGAAAATGTCTCGGTAGAGTGATGGGGCTGCACACTCATGACTATATCTGAGATAGTTTCCTTTCTTAATTCTAAAGGTTTTGGTAAAAGAGAGAAAAGTGATAGGTTGAGTTTCTCCCCTATACCTTTCTTGTTATGTTTGCGTTTTTTTTTTGTGATATGTGTGTGTTATCTATAGCGACTGACTATAGAATAAAGGTCAAACTTGATCTGTTTGTTTTGCAAGGGTTGGGTAGGGCCTTTGAGAAAATCTCTTGATCGAAGATGCGAGGATGCATAAGGATGTCTCGGTGAGCAAGGAAAGCTAAGTTGGGTTGATGAGCCTAAGAGCGACATTAGAACCCAAAAGCAACGCGTTAGGCAAGGGGATCTTCAAGAATGAGTTCCTTGGACTAGTACCACAAGTTTGATAAGAGGAATTGAATTTAACAGTTAGAATAAGGAGAGGTGTCAGTGCATGTGTGTGCCATAGAGTGGCAGAGTTAAATTGATACTACAACTTAACATAGGGCTGAGGTCGAAAGGAAAAATGGGGAAACATATGAGGGGATGGTTGAAATAAAAAGGATAGAGACCAAGAAGGGAGAATTTTCATATAAAGGAAGGTTGAGGCAATCCTATCTGCATTTTCCCAGGTGAACTCAATTTTCGAGGACGAAAATTTTATAAGTTGGGGGAATGTAAGACCCACGAAATTCAATTAATTAAATAAATAAATAATTAATAAATGCGGTTAATGGGATCCTTTATGGCATTTAATTCTGACATGTATGATGTGGAAAAGTACTAGTTCAAATGGATAAGAGTATTTTATTATGTGAAAGGACTTGGGTTCAAGTTCCAGGTATGTCATTTATGTGTTATTTAAATTATTATTATTATTTTAATAATGTGTTGTGTCATGAGGAGTGATAACATATTTATAGAATTATGTGATGTATCATGAAACATGAATTGGTTAAATGGTTGTGCATTGGTTTGGACAATGGCATGATTATGGGTTTGAATCTTGGTAGTCCCACATCAAACTTTCTTTTTGCTAGAATTATGTTGGCATGAATATGAAAAGCCATAAAACTCTAGTAGCCAAGGGAGGGTTGGAAAACCATCATAAGACAAACATTGAATGACCATTAAGTAAAATGCCAATTTTCGTTTTAGAACATTAACATATCTTTAAGGCACCATTAAAAGGATATTTTTAGGTGAGAAGAAGGGTTTTTTGGGTTGCCAATGTTGCTTAGGAAGTAGAGCACGAATTCAAAGAGTGTGTGGTGAGAATCGAGTGCTTGTTTGGAGCTGAATTGTGGGAGCACTAAGGGAAGCCAATTTGGGTCAAGAACAACTATCACATATTCAAATTTAAGAAAACAAAACCAGGTTATGGGAGCTGCCATTTCCTATTTTAATGATATTATATGCAATTGTGTTATATATTGATGCATGAAAACTTTCTCCTGAATCAAATCCTTGTATCGTTTAACTTCTTGATGTTTGTCGTATGTGGTTTTAGAGAGAGTATGTGTGTTTGTGGTTTCTGTTGTATTGAGTTCTCTTTGTGACCCAATCATTGCTATTATTATCATAATTCTTCTTTTTGGCTTTTGTGACCCAATCATTGCTATGATTATCATGATTTTTTTCTTTTTAGCTTGACGAGATGTTTAGAGTTTTTCTTCTAAATACAACACACTTAATATTATTTTTATTATTTTTATTATTGATTTTATTGTATTTTACCATTATTATTATTATTATTATTATTATTATTATTATTATTATTATTATCCTTATTATTATTTACTAGCGAACACACAGGCGTTATCGCGTCTGTGTATCCGCATTTTTTAATTTTAATAAGATCAATAATATTAATCTTTAAAACATATATAACAAATTTTAAAATAGTTGTTAAATAAAATAACTGTTAAAAAAAAGATTTTTAAAATAACGGTAAGAATAAAAAAGATTTAAAAAAACGGTTAAAAATAAATTAATTATAAAATAATTAATTTTTAAAATAATAATTAAGGGTAAAATTGTAAAATGAAAAGTGGATACAAAAAGTGGATTATGGCCAAGATGAGGAAACTAGAGCGAGAAGAGGTGTTCTCTGGTGGGTTCGATGGATTCTCTGAGAAAAAAGTGAAGTGAAAAAAAAACCTTTTTTTTCCTTTTCTTTTCATTCCAAAAAATCTAATGGAGGTTTTGTGTATGACGTGATAACAAAAACCGTTCCCTCCAAACCTGCCAAACAATCGTTTTCATTTTTAAATTTTATTAATTAAGAAAACGAAAAATACTTAATAATATTTATTTTTTATTTTTTAATTTTAAAACACAAAAACTTATTTTACTAAACTCTTAAAAACATAAATTAAAGAAACTTTTATTAATCAAATTTTTTATTTTTTTAGATAATTTATTTTTATATTTTTTATTTGACACTTATTTTTTGAAAATAATTTTACATTCATCCGAAAAAAAATTAAGTGTTGACATATGTAAGTTGTTCTGATATCATAAAATAGTTGGAAAATGATAAAGTGACTCCATTTTTTTGACTCCTTCCATTACTGCCTGAGGTGGCAAACAAACATGGTCAGGTGAGGTGGCTTTTATTATAGAAATTAATATAATTTAAAAAAACATACTGAGGCAGGAAGTGGTGGGAAGTGAACAACTTGAGTTTCCCACTTTCACTTTCTCTAGAGTCTTTTTATGTTTCTTTCCCACGCACACATACTTTCATTCTCTTCTCACCCCAACAAAAAATTTTGTGGGAAGTTTGTAAGGATTTTTACGAAGGAAGATAGAAAACGAAGACGGAGAAAGGGTTAGGGAGAAGAGGTGAAGAATTTTTTCGGATTGTCTCTCACATCCAAAGCTTGAAAGGGTTAGGGAGAAGAGTTTTTGGTTTTGTTGACGAAGGTTGTTTGTCTCTCTCGTAGAGCACGAAACGACGTGAGGGAGAAAAGGTGAAGGTGTTGTTGACGAAGGCATTTTTTGTGTCGTACAGAGCACGATAGGGAGTTACATTGTAGTTTCTTCAATCAGTGAGGTGAAACAACTCCTCCATTGGGTTTGTGGTGTTTGGACATTCTTTTCGAAGGTTGCAACTCTAAGAACGACGGTGGTTGTAAGACATTAGAGGTATGGAGAAATTTTTTACTTGCATTAGGGTGTGCTTTAGTGTTTAAAACACCCAAAATTTTGATTTTTTTTCCATTTGAACTAGATGATTGTTGATTCTAGGGTTTCCGTATGTTATGTTTGTGTGAGTATCTATTTGTGATGGAGTTGGTTAGGTTTACTTTGGAAGTGAAATTAATCGAAGTTGAAGTTGAAGTTTTTGATGAACCAATTACTTTAATAGGTTTGTGAATACCAATTTTCTGAATAGGTTGATCAGAACTGTTTGATTTTTTGTGATGACTTGTGTGCACACAAGTGATGACCTCTGTTGCATTTTTTGCAAGCATGTGGTATCACTCAATTTTTTGAACTTTGATGTTATAGTAGTGACAACTTGTGAATGTGGTGATTAACTTTGGTGCATCTATGTTTATTCTAAATATGTCTTTCATGTTGTTTCATAGCCAAGTTGATTAAAACTGTTTGATTTTTTGGTGATGACTTGTGTGCAAACAAGTGATAACCTCTGCTGCATTTTTTGCAAGCATGTGGAATCACTAAATTTTTGGAACTTTCATGTTATAGTAGTGACAACTTGTGAATGTGGTGATTAACTTTGGTGCATCTGTGTGCAGCCCAATGTGCAACCTACTGACACTAATAATGTGGAGGATATATTGCAGAAGATGGTTCCTCAATCCACCAATATTCCGTGTTTTGAGGTTGGGGAGAGCTCCAAAGTTGGATCTTCTGTTCCGGATAATATATCACTTACATAATTCATGATTGTTTAATGTCTTTAATTTTTGTGTTATTTACTTTTAACTTTTGGATTTATGTTGTTAATTTGTACTTTTAATTTCATGACAGTTTGTGTTTGAAAGGATGTACTACATCTATGGTATTAAACTTATTTTGTGTACTTTGGTATCCATGTAACTTAATGTCACTCAAACAATAGACGTTGATGAGGTTAGTCCACACCTCAAATAAGACATTCATTTCTCTAGAAATATTATATGGTTATGTATGTACTATTAAATGTTGACCAACGATAAAGATTTTGCATCCCCTCCAAAATTTGTGCTATTAGGAAAGAGATTCAATATGTACCCCACTTATAGCCAATCACATAAATTCAATAAGATATAATGCAAGATATTGAATACGATGAAATGAGTTATGAGATAACTGTTGCACAAGTGCAACATAACATACATGTCAACTGTTACAATAGTAAATGCTTACCAATCAAGTATTAATTGTTGACCAACACTAAATATTTTGCACACCTTCACAATTTATGGTCTCTACTAAGGGTTTGAAGATGTAGACCACTATCCTTGAATTAATAAACCATACTAACATATATTCTATGGATTCAATCTCACCAAACTAGGTGTGGGATAATTGGTAAAACAAGACATACATGATAACTTTGGTAACTTTAAATATTGGTCATTCCACAAGTCCTACATCACATATTACATATTAACTTGATGTGGGATAGTAAGTAAAACATGACAAACATGATTACTTTGGTATTTTTAAATGCATATCACTGAAATATTAAGTGTTGACTTGCAAAAAACATTTTGCACATAATTAGTTACTTGTGGTCTGTGTGGTAAGGGTTTGAACATGTAAACCAATATTATTGAATTGATGACCACATACATATTAACTATTGACCTACTATAAACTGTATTCGCACAATTACATATGGTTGAATAATTTAACACAAATCACTCAATGCAAATGAGGATGAACAACATTCATCTATATCAACCAAGCATTGTAGTCTCAATGGCCTTATTTCAGGGCCAACAAAAACAAAACAAAATATCACTTCCTTAACCCAAAAACCCACAACGGTGATTTCAACCTGCCAATCATCAGGCTGAATCGAACAACAGAAAGCACCGAAAACCCTAACTTGGCTACAACCACAAAACAAATCTTTGAACGAAATGAGATTCTGCGAGGTTCGTCTTCTCCCTCACCCTTTCTTCGATTTCACTAGAAGACGACATTCAAGAAGTGTAGTTGATTTAAACAGGTAGAGATTTAGTTATATACAAATTCTTTCTTCCTTTCCCCTTTCTTCATGTGGAGTGGTCTGTGCAAAGAGAATAACTTTCTCCGTCCCTTCAATTCCCACCCACTTTGTTATAATGTCTCTCTTAAAAAGAATTTTTAATAAAAAAAAAGCCACGTCTGCCTAAGTATTTTTAAAAATAAAAGCCACATCACCTGACCACGTTTACTTGCCACCTCAAGGAGTAATGGAAGGAGTTAAAAAATGGAGTCACTTCATCATTTTCCAAAATAGTTTTGTGTATTGTTCTCTTTCTATCAGTAAGACAAAGCTTTCATTACTCTATTTCCCGTTCTTTATTTTCCTACTTTGTTTCCTTGAGCAAGAAAGAATACCAAGCTCTTCAATTCCTTTGTGTTCTCAATGATCATTATACCAATGTTACATCTCACATCTTGCTTATGGATCCTCTTCCACCGATCACTAAAATCTTCTCCTAAGTAGCTGTAAGACCCGTGAAAATTAATTAATTAAATAAATAATTCATTAATAAATGCGGGTAGGAAGAGCCTTTATGACATTAAATATTGTTTGATGTTATGTGGAAAAGTACTAGCTCAAGTGGTTGAGAGTACTTTACTGTGTGATAGGACTTGGGTTCAAGTCCTATGTATGCTTGTTGTGTGTTATTTGATTTATTAGTATTTTTGATAATATATTTGTGAATAATGAGTGATATTATAATTATAGAATTATAATAGTTATCACCAAATTGGCATAATGGTTGTGCTTTGGCCTTATGGGTGGAGGGTCACAGGTTCAAACCTTGTTAGATATGAAATAGACTTTAATTTTTGATAAGTGTAGTTTTGGAGGGAATGTGAAAGGGGAAAAGTAAACCTAGAAGGGGCAGCCAAGAGGGGCTGGAAAACACCCTATAATGATCCTTAAATGAGAATTAAACATACCATAAAGCCCAATTTCCTTTTAGCTCTTTAACCCAACCTTAAGGCACATAAAAAAGGTAAATTTTAGGTGGAAATAAGGGTTTCTGAAATTATTTTTGTTTTGGCTTGAGAGGAGAGCGAAAATTGGAGAGTGAAAGGTGAGTCTTTGGGTGTGCAAGGGCTGAATTGGGTGTGCAAAGGGTTGAAGCAAGTACTGGTGAACCAGGAACTTTCTCCTTTATCTCAATCTCATTCCAGAATTTCAGGTTAGGGGAGCTGAACTCGAAATCCTGGGTTAATTTTATTGTTTTTCATGATAGGGTTGTGTGGGTACTCAAATTTTTGTGCTTAATCTGATGGGAGTTGTAATGGATTATTCTGTTGCCATTGGATCAAACTTGTTATGCAATTGTATGGTAATATTGAGGGTTTGGGTACTGTAAGTGCGAATAATGCTTTAAACTGGAATTGTTGGGATTGTTTTGGGTCTGAATTATGTGTACATGTTGGGTGCATGATTCTCCATTGTTTTGCATGAATTGGAATTTGGTTTGGTATTGGTTTTGGTGAATTGTGTGCGTGAACAGAGACCAATTCTGCAAGTATCGCCCAAGCGAGTCCATCTCACCTAAGCGAGAGTTGAAGAACCTCGTTTCTGGTTTTAGATCGCGCTGCTCGCTCAGGCGACCTGGGTTAGTGTTGAGCGACGAAGACTCTCGCTTAGGCAAAAGTGGCTCGCCTAAGCGAGTCCGCGAGGAAGCTTATACCATTTTGAGCGCGACTTCTCGTCCATGCGAGAGGTTTTGAGTTCTGAGCGATGGATACTCTCGCCTAGGCGAGAGTGGCTCGCCTAGGCGAGTTCACGAAGTGATTTGACGTAAATTCTAAGTTTAATTCTCGTTCAGGCGAGGGTTGTGTGTTTTTGGGTGCAAGTATGACTTGCTCAGGCGAGAAGAGCTCGCCTAAGCGAGATGCGGTGGTGAAGCCACTGTTGAACGCTAGCTCAGGCGAGGTGGGGTGGCTTAAGCGAGGTTGACGGGCTAGCCTAGGCGACGAGCTCTAGCTTAAGAGAGTATACTACGAGTTTTGTGTTTGGGGGCGATGTATGGACTGTTTGATGGTGAGTTTCTAAAGTATAGGAATTATATGCTTGTAATTGTGGTGTTTGGGCTTGATGGACTAAGTCCAATAGGGGTCTGGGATGTGCTTGATGGTTGGACGCATGATGGGCATGGAATTGTGTAGTTCCTGTCGACTGCTAAGTGGCGAGGAGTCCTTAGTATGGTGATTACATGCGTCAGACGCACGATGGGCAAGGAACTGTTATGTTCCCGTCGGCTGCTATTGGGCGAGGAGTCCATAGTATGGTGATTGCGTGCGTGCCATGGTCCGAGTGAGGGAGGCTTGGATGTTCACTATAGACGAGGAGTCTATAGGGCAGGACTATGAGCAGGATAGGCTCGTAGGGTTGGACCACAAATGGGTTAGTTTCGTGGGAGCACAGTGAAGTCCCAAGACCTAGTTCATACATATGACTCATGAAAGACTATGAGATCAGGGATGGGAAACTTGAAAACAATGAAATACTTTAGTGATGTTATTTTTCTTTAGGATGGATGACATATTTATTTTATGTATACATATATATATATATATATGTGTGTGTGTGTGTGTGTGTGTGTGTGTGCATAGCTCACCCTATCTATGTTTGTGTGGCGATGATCGGGTAACTTTTATCTGGGAGCAAATGATGTTTTAGGTGGGTCAGGAGATGCCTAGGAGCGGAGAGTGGGAACAAAGATCATGAGATTGTTTATAAAGCCTTTTCAAATAATTTTCTGTAATTTCATTATGGTTTTGGACTTCAAATTTGTAATAAGAGGATTTGAGTATTTTATTAATATTTTATTTACTTATGTTGGAAATTAAATTTAAAGGTTTTGAATTTTCCCGTGTTTTTGGGAAATGCTTTACTTAATAAATGATGTCTTTATTTCTGCCTGTTTATTTTATTTTACTTTATTTTAAGTAATATCCTATTGGGATGTTACAGTAGCACAACAAGAACGCCATTTATTTACCACCAATCTTGTTGCCAATATCAGGACCACTGCCTCAAGTTAAACTTCATTAAACATATGTACCCATTGTGGCAGACCTGGTCATCTTGAATCCACTTGTTTTAGGAAACATGGTTTTCCTGATCAAGATAGCAAGACCCTGAAAAATTCCAGCTCCCAAAAGGTTTGCAAGTTCCAACCTTCTCTCTATGGGCTTAAATAAGCAGGGTGTCAATGGTATGCTAAGCTTTCACGTTTTCTTTCATAAAATCAATATACCTATTATTCGGCTGATAATTCTCTCTTCTTGAAACATGATCATCACTCCACCATTGTTATCCTTGTTTATGTGGACGACATCCTCCTTGCAGGCAACAACAATGATAAGATCCAACAACATCATACATCTTCTGAACACATTTTCGTATTAAAAACTTAGGAGATCTCACTTATTTCCTCGGCATAGAGATTGCTCATAACAACACTGGCCTCCATATATGTCAATGAAAATACACTTTGGACCTACTTCATGAGGCAGGAATGCTCGATTGCTCTCTTGCCATCACGCCTATGGTTCACTCCACTACACCTTCTACATCTACTACCACTTCTCTTAATGATGAAGAATCTTCCTCCTATCGTAGGCTCATTGGCCGACTCATTTACCTTACCAACACTCACCCAAACATCTCATTTGCTGCACTTTAGTCAATTCGTCTCTTCACCAATACTTGCTCATCAACAAGCTCTCACTCGTATCCTTTGCTATCTCAAGGGTTCTCCAAGCACTAGTCTCTTCTTTCCACAATTCCAATCTTCATCAGTTAAAGGCATATATAGATTTTGATTAGGCATCTTGCCCGACAACACGCAAATCCATCACTGGTTTCTCCATTTATTTCGACAATTCCTTGATCTCTTGGAAATCTAAGAAACAACATATTGTCTCTAGAAGCTCTTCTGAAGCAGAATACCAAGCCCTTGCATCAACCACGTGTGAACTACAATGGCTAACCTACATCCTTCGGGATCTTCATACTTCATTCACTTAACTTGCCCTGCTATATTACGATAACTAATCTACCATTCAAATTGCTTCTAACCAAGTTCTCCATGAACGCACTAAACACATTGAATAAATATTCATGTCGTTCATGAAAAGGTTGCTCTTAGTTTGATCAAAATTCTCCCAATCTCTTCCACTCTTCAAATAGTTGACATCCTTACCAAGCCTCTACCTCTATCCCCGTTCAAGATTCATCTTTCCAAGTTGGGAATGAAAGATATCTATTCCTAGCTTGAGGGGGGCTAATAGTCCTTCTCTACTATGCCAAGCAATATGGGTTGTGCCTGGCGTCCTCATTTATGTTTTCCTTTATATTCTGTCATATATCAGTTTTTCTGATATCATAAAACAATTTTGTGTATTGTTCTCTTTCTATCAATAAGACAAAGCTTTCATTCTCTCTTTCCTGTTCTTTCTTTTTATGCTTTGTTCCCTTTTATTCTTGTTTCACATGTGCCTTGGCTTAGTTTCTCTACCACCGTTCAGGTCCTTCAATATGGATCGCAAGCATTCCCGTAATTTCTAAAGTCGGAAGACTAAATTAAACCAAAATTTGAAATAGTGGCTAATTCTAATTTTTACTTAAAAGATCAAAAATATATTTAACCTTATATTATATCACTTTCTGTTCAGAATAGGCTCATTATGTTCACATCTAGATAATTAGAATAAATGAATTTGCGACTGATTCTCTTGTTCATTTCAATCGATTTTTACGTGAAGGCTCAGTTAAACAATTTAGTAGTTGTGTGCTTTTACCAAATAACCCTACATTATTAATCATAATTTCACAAAACACCCATGGTTTTGTTTTTCGTCTTCACTATGTGAATGATGGGTGATTATGGGCACCTGCATGGGAGGTCCAAATGGTAGTAGGATAGAGTACGAGGTTGAACAAATACTTGCGAAGGTGCGACGGATTGTGGCAGGTGACTCCCGTAGTGGTGGTGGATCTTCGAAGCTCCACGAAATGTTTGTGTTTAACTTGAAAGTCGTTGTAGTGGTGGTAGATATTAATTCCTTGTTTAATAGTAATAACATTTGTATTTTTAATTAATTAGACCCTTAAATATTTTATTTACAAACTAGTCATTAACATCTTTTAAATTAATTTTAATTCATCATTTCTTTATTTTATATTGCTTTTTAAGCACACATGTAAATGTGTAATTTTCTAATTATATCTATTATAACATTTTTTTATCTATCATACTACAAACTTTTATTTCAAATCTATTATTTTTACTTCAATTCCGCGAATTAAACAAGAGTTCAATCTCTTCTCTATCCCATCAAATTCTTCAATTAACTCTCCCAAAATTCATCCTCAATGTGGACAAAGCATTAAAGCATTTTCTTTTCTTCTGAACTTGACTTATTATCATTTTTCTTTTTTTAATAAAGTCATTATTTTAGAATAAAATACAATTGTAACTATTTTTGTTTATGAAAATTAAAATGTTGATTTAATAATTAAAATGTATATAATCTACAATATTTCCATTTCTGAAAATGGTTAGTATTTTTTTTTTTTTTACTTTTCCACTTAAAAACCTAGTTGAGTAGGTAAAATGAAAATATTTTTATTCTTTTTAATTTTTTACAATTTCTATTTTTCATTTTCTTTAAATAAGTACTTTTTTTAACTTTATTTATCACATTTCTTTTATCATTTTCCATTCTTTCTTTATTGGTTTTTTCTTACATTGAAACTTTCTCTTAATAGTTTGTTTTTTCATCTTGTTCTTATTGGAAATAGAACATTTCCCGGTGAGTTGTTAATATGGAAGAATTTTCCGATCTCTGTAGTTAAGTTATGAATATTATAAGGAACAACTTCAACATCATAAAATACTAGCAAGAATTGAATAGATTCACGTGCAAGAAGTGATATCTCAAAGCTAAAGTGAATAAGTGAATAAAGAAACAAAAAGAGTAATGTAAATAAATTGTAAGTACGAATGTAGCTTGGACTAAGTTTTAGATAGAAAATTTCTTTTACAGGCTTTTGTGACCTTTGGATTAATAATAAGTTTATATTAGATATTTTATAATATTGTTGTAATCAAATTTCATACTTGAAATATAATAAAAGATAGTCAAATTATTAAGTAAATAATGTAGTACAAATTTCACCTTTCACCTTAGAGTGCAAGTGTTTTCCCTTGAAGTTATAACCAATAATCAACGTTCAACAAAATCATGTAATGCATGAGGTGACTCCTGGGAATTGGCTTTATGAAGAAATAAGAAGGATTCTTCTTGGTGTTAATCTTCTTTAAATTGATCTTCTCCTCAATATGAAGAAAATATTATTATACATTATTTGTCCAACTATATCATACATGATCTTCTAAACATATAACAACCAATGTATTGTAAAATATGACGATATTTACTTGAACCGCATTACGTCAAAATGTTTAATAGAGAGTGTTTTATTTTCTAACAGATAGCATTTTTTAAGTGTTTTCTATTGGAGTGATGTCTATTAAAAGAGAACGTTTATAAAAACAAAAAATGCTATCTAATGACTTCTTATAGACAACGCTTGGAAACACAAACATTTTCTATGTATTCTTCATAAAGATAGCGCTTTGTACAAAAATGTGCTCTCCTTTTGTTCTATGATAGACAACGTTTCTAAAATTTCTTCAATAGATAGCATTTTCTCAAACAAGTGCTCTATATTAGTTCAATTTTTTTTTTATAATTTATTTAAACATTCGTCCATTCCTTCTTATTTCAGTATTATATTCGCAAAAAACATATATGATAGCTATAACAATCAATAAAAAATATAACAAAATGTGATTAAAAAAAATATGCATGAATTAACTAGGCACGTATTTTCTTTTAAAGATAGTAAACATTTATCAAAAAAATTAAAGACAGTACGAAACTATTATAAATGAACATTTATACAAAAAAAAAAAAGCCTAGCAGCAATATCAAATCAAACATTTAACCCAAAATGGCCTTAAGTAGCTAACCAATATCAAGCCACAAATGAGTAACAAAACATTAATATAAGCTTGAACTAACATACTAATTAACCAAGGACTAAACCAATAGAATAACTAGCTTACAAAACTAACATCCCACCCTACCCTGGTAAAGATTGTCCAATACATAAATGAGAACCAAAACCATGTAGTGGATGAACTTGAATAAAGCAACAACAACTTATTGGTTCCAAGTAAACAAAGCAAAACCAAAATTTGGGTGGAAGATTATCATCTTCACTAGGTGTTGACAAAACAAGAAGAGTTGTATTGCAAGATTTTGATGATGTTAACTACAAGGAACTTCAAGCAAATACTAGAAAGATTGTTTTACTTTGTATTTATTTAAGCCATTTGTAATAAGTCTTTTGTTAGTGAATAATTAGTTTGAAGAACTTAGCTTAGAAAGTCACTAACAACAACTTGCACTTGACCACTCTGGGAAGGTTTATGTTTTCACAAAATGTTATGTGATAATTGATTATCACTTATGATAATTGATCATCATAAGTTATTTCAATTTTTTAGAAATAGCTATAGAATAATCAATATCTCAAAAGATAATTGATTATCATTGTAAAACAATGCTTTAGAAAATATTTATGGAATAATTGATTATCTTATCGAAGGATGATATTTTGACTCACTTTTAACTCGTCAGTTCAATCACCCTTCAATTATCTATTTTGATTTTTTTTAGTGGTGTGATGTGATGATCTAAGGGTGATTGAAGTAGTGGGTTAAAAGTGGGTCAAAAAAAGTGGGTTAAAATATCATTATCCTTATCATAAGTGATAATCGATTATCTTTGGCAGTTGTAACTTATCTTTTCATATTCTTAACCTAATTTTCTAAAATTTTTATATGGAGTCCTAAACCAATTTCGAAAATAACCTTTTTGTGAATCAAAAGTTTAGTGTTGTGTTTGCAAAGAAACTTTTTGAGTGCTTTGAAAAATCTAGTGTGGGTATAACAATAACTTTCACCAAGTAGGTTCTTGGGGGATTAATTCTTGTTGTTGTTGCTAAGAAAGTTGTTCATCCTTTGTGTAACTCAAATAAAGTGTTTCTTATACCTTGTGACTTTAAGAAAGGTGTATTCTAAACCCTATAATTTTTTTATCTGTAATTGTATTGTGGTTTATTTTACTAATTGAGTTAATCTCTCTTTTGGAAAAATTAAAAACTAGACGTAGGGTCTTTTGATGTGAACTGGTATAAATATTTTATCTCAATATTCTCTTCCTTACTCTCTTTATTTATCTGTATATACATTAAAGGAAAGATTTTTTTTAATTGAATGTTAACTTTTGGAAAAAATTTTAAAGTATTACATTTTATTAATCAAACCAATTCACACCTTATTTTGTCCAAGTAAAAATGTTTTTCTAAAAATTTTAAGTTCAATTTCATAAAAATGAACCATATATAATTTGGGAGAATTAAATTAATTTATGTTTGTATTTTTTTTGTGATCTTTTTATTCTTGTTTTAATGGATTGGAGTAACCCAAATTTCTTTTTGCCACCCTCATTCTTAATTTTTGCACCTTTCTTAAGTCGGTTAAAAAAAAAGAAGAAAAATATATGCTATTGGAACATTGCCATCGTCAACAGAGAAGAAAATTGAAGGAAGATTGAAGGAAATTGAAACGGAGAAGAATTAGGGGAGACCGCCGGTGAACAGGGTAGTGGTGGTGGCAATTTTTTTTTTTCGAACCCGAGCGTTTGCAGCGATGATGTTTTTGTCTCCGGTGAGACTGTGGTGTTTCTGATTGATGGTTTTTTCTTCTGGTTGTGCGGTTGAGAGGAGAATACATGAGACCCTAATACGAAACTGAAAAAGGGAGGCGAAGTAGTTGCCAAGCGTCGCAATAGGGGTTGGTCCAGCGCCGTCCGTGGCAACGTCGCTTGCGGCCTTGTGGTCTTATGTGCTTCAGCCTACGGTATGATGGTGAAGGAGAAAGATAGAACCCTAACACAAGAAGAAGAGTGGCGCTGACGGCTAAGGTGTCGAAAGCGAGAATGGCGGTGCCAGCGTTGGCCAGGAGGAGGAGATGCGAACATGGGGGCTATGCAGTAGTGCTCCGCGCGATTGAAGGATGTAAGGCGGAGAACAGCGTCGCTGTTGGTGCTGGTACGACGAGCAACGATGGTGGTCAACGCCGCCGTTGGTGATGGCGCGACGATGGTGACCGAAGTCATCGCTAGCTACGTGCCGGCGGTCTGGCCATGAGCGTGATGTTTACTCTCTCTCTCACTATATATATATATATTAATACACACTTTCTATTTTTTATTTTTTCTAATTATTTGGTTTAACATAAAATTCATTTGCATCTCTAATATTTTTCATCTTATTAAAAACTTTATGTAATTATGTTTAAATGATATATATCAATTCAATATTTTTTATCTCACATTTGAATATTTTTAATTCTTTTTAATATTTTTATTTATTATATATTTTCCTTTCATATGAGAATGTTTAACCCTCTATATTTAAGTTTAAATATCACAAACTTTTAATTTACTAGGTAATATAAAAAATTATCTTCCTTACTCTATTATTATTATTAATTTTTTGTTTCATTTGAAGGACTATATTGTTTCATTAAAACAATTTTTCGTTATTTCTCAACCCTCGACTATGTTAATATTTTAAAAAATTTCTTAAATCTCTAAAGTATTTTTCATTTTATTAAACTCTTAATTATATATTTGTTTTCCTTTGTATAATTTCATTCGATAGTCTCTCAAATTGTTTCTAAGACACACATTTGACAATATTTTTAATAGTATTTGTTGTTTATTCTTATAATGTAAAATACTATTTTGATATATTTTATATAATTATTTTTATTTTTTAATTCATTATCATACTGTAATTTTATCACTATAATTGTATAAATAAATTTTATTTACTAAATATAAAATTTTAATATAATTGTCATGAATTTCTTTTTATCACCATCCAACATATATTGGAGTTCAAAAGATACAATATCTATGTTAAAACTTTATTATTATTAGTTGATTATTTGTTCTTTGAGTTATTTTGATCAAATGATGTATTATAACTTTTATTAGTGTATAAAAAAGAAGTTCATTAGAATTTAAAAAATTGAAGTAAACAAACATTTAAAATACAATTTAATTTGAATATTTGTTTTCTTTTTATATTTAAAAAATATATCAACTATAATTCATTAATATATGCAAATTTAACATATGTTTTGGTTCTAGCCTCAAGGCCAATTTTTTTTTCTAGCCTTTAAGGCTTGTTTTCCTTGATCTCAAATTAAAATAAAAGAAAAATAAAAAATGAAAAAAAGCCCAATTCCACCCATGCATCCACGCATCCATGTAAGCATATCATATAGTTTCAAAAAGAAAATCATAACATGACATGCATCATCACATCATGTCATCCATCATACTCCACAAAATCATTGAAAATTATTTCCAAAAAAACAAATAAAAAAATTTGAAAAAAAGTCAGCAATGACATTTTTTGTAAGTCTCACAAATGTTAGGCATTCATGCGGTGTTTGTTCATACTTCAAGAGCAAAATTCAGGTTCTCTTTTATACATCAGGACCCTCTACAAGGCAATGGTCATTGACTCCCTTATGACCCTCTACGAGGCGGTGGTCATCGATTTCTTTACATCAAGACCCTCTGCGAGGCAATGATTATTGATTTTCTTTTATACATCAAGACCCTCTACGAGGCAATGGTCATTGATTTATTTGTCACATTGAGGCCCTCTGCGAAGCAATGGTCATCGATTCCTTTACATTAAGGCCCTCTGCGAGGCAATGATAATTGATTTCTTTGTCACATCGAGGCCCTCTAAGAAGCAATGGTCATCGATTCCTTTACATCAAGCCCTCTACGAGGCAATGGTCATTGATTTCTTTATTTATAGCAAGACCCTCTACTAGACAATGGTCATCAATCTCTTTACATCAAGACTCTCTACGAGGTAATGGTCATCGATTCCTTTACATCAAGGCCCTCTGTGAGGCAATGGTCATTGATTTCTTTATTTACAGCAAGACCCTCTACGAGACAATGGTCATCAATCTCTTTACATCAAGACTCTCTGTGAGGCAATGGTCATCGATCTCTTTACATTGAGACCCTCTACGAGGCATTGGTCATTGATTTCTTTACATCAAGGCCCTCTGCGTGGCAATGGTCATTGATACCAAGACCCTCTATGAGGCAATGATCATCAATCTCTTTACATCAAGACCCTCTACAAGGCAATGGTCATGGTTTTTCTTTACATCGAGGCCCTCTATGAGTCAATGGTCATCGATTTCTTTACGTCAAGGCCCTCTGCAAGGAAATGATCATTTATTTATTTCCTTTCGATATAGAACCTCTCCTAAGGATTGGTCTAATTTGTTTCTTCAAAAAGTCAAAAAGGAAAATAATAAAACAAAGTGATTTTTCAGATCGGGACCCTCTCCATGATAATGGTCATCGAATCCTTTAGATATAGATCATCTCCTCGGGATTGATCTAATCTCTCTTTCAAAAAGTCAATTTACAAACAGAATGTGGATTTTCAAATTGAGGTCCTCTACATGGTAATACTCACTAAATCCTATAAATAAACCCTCTCCACGGGATTGGTCTAATTTGATTTTTTCAAAAACTAAAAAAAAAATGGTGTATCGGATGGAGACCTTCTACTTGGTAATGGTCTCCTAGTTCTTTTCTTTAAGATACATACCATCTCCTCTTGAATGGTCAAGTCTTCAAATTTGCCTTCTTTTGAAACCTGAACGAAATTAGTGTTTTTATCTTTACTTATCTTTTATTACGATAATATGAAAAAAATCAAATTTTCATATTATCTAGTAAAATCTAAGTAAAGAGGGGCAGTTGTCAATACCTAATTTCGTCCAGGTGAATAAATTTATTTTCAAAAAAAAATTGTGAAACAAAATTTTCTTCAAAGATTTTTCAAATTTTAATTTTAGAAAAAAAGGAGATGGAAAAAAAGAAAAAAAAAAGAGAAAAAGAAAGAAGAGCCCATTTTGTTATTAATTATCACACTCCTTTTCATGAGCCCAACAACTCAAATATTTTATACCCTTTGTTCCTGATAGAGAAATGAATGATATGATTCTAATCATTAGAAGTAATATCTCTTCAAATGATAAGAATCAATATTACTAATTGGTATTGATTTTGTGCTCTGATTTGTCAATGGTTAGACTAAATATTACCAATCTTGATTGATTTTGTGCTCTGATTTGGTGCGATTTGATTTTCATAATGTGTTGCTATCATGACCAATTTCTTCTATATCTTGTTCATTATAATTAAGGCTAAAATTGCAATGATATTGCAATTTGTGAATATAAATAGGCAGTCTGTCACATGACCGAAGAAAAGAAGAAAATATTCTAGATACTTCTCTAATTCTTTCTCATCACAACTCCCACACACACCTCCTTTTTTTTATCTCTCTTTCAAAAAAAAAAAACATATTGAAGGAGGTAGAAAAAAAGAGAAGAAAACATTCTCTACACTCTCTCTTTCTCTCATTACCACCCACAAAGACACCTCTCATTTTTATCTCTATTGGAAAAACAAACATAAAAATATTAGAAAAGGAAGCAAGAAAAAATAAAAGAGAAAAGGTGAGGAGATATTGAAAAATTTTGAAGGTACGTCACTCTCAGTTCTTTCCTCTTTTGATTTAGTTTTTCCAATTTTTATTTTTTAATCATAAAAAATATTTTTCCCTTTTCTTTAGTGTCTGCCCGGCCTCTCACGTAGCATAACATCCAATTTAACTTTTGTTTTTTTTTTCTAAAAAATATATATAGATGATCTAAAAAAAATAGTTTTCTTTGTTTACCTTTTTTATATCTATCTTGTTGCTCACGACATCCACATCCACTTTTAAATAACTTTAAAAAAATATTAAAAATTTATAAATGATTAAAAAAATGAAAAAAATAAAAGATAAAAAAAAGAATTTATTTCAAGTGTTTGTCCGGCCACTCGCGTTGCGTGACACCAATTTTAAAATAATTCAAAATACGAAAAATTTAAATAAAAAGGTTTTCAAAAATATCAAAAAATTCAAACCATTTTTCAAATAGTTTTTTTTTTTGTAAAATAACTATGTAACCTTGATTCTCCATTGTAAATGGAGATATTTAGGAGCTAGGATTAATCCTTGTCGGGCCTAACAAACCAAAAAATATTTTTGTTTCTTTTGTAAATTCATTTATTATTATTTTTGGGAAAAATAAATATTTTGAAAAACCACATAACTTTTGCACATTTAATTAAAGATATCATCTTAGGACGGACGTTGTGGGGTGTTAATACATTTCTCATGCATAACCGAGTCCCGGACCCAAAATCTGGTTTTTCACATACCTTGTTTTATCTTTTTTGGTATTTCCTTAGTTTTCCAAAATAAACTACGGTGGCGACTATAATTTTTTTTTCAAATTTTAAGTTTTGGTTCGTCGTCCTGTCGCGATTTTGGTTGCAACAGAATGTTATTAATAAATCGTGGAACTTTGTATTTAATTTGGAGTAATTCTGATTGTTTGACTTAAAACCACGATCATACCATATATATCATATACTTTTGCCTCAAGACAATATCCATCCATCAAAATCAAGGCTATCACATTTTAATATTAGTAGATGCTGTATAAGGTTATAAATGACTACAAGAAAATGCTTCATTAGTAACCAATTTTAGTGACCAAAAGTTGTTAGTTACTATAATTACTAATTTATATACAAGTTTACAAAGTAAAAAAATTATTGGTTACTAAAATAGTTACTATTATGAATAAAAAATTATAATTAGTCACTAAATTAGTTTTTAAAATTAGCTACCATAGTTTTGGCTACCAAACAAAACTGGTCACTAAAAATTAGCTACCTAAGTTTTTGCTACCAAAATAACTTAGTTACTAAATTGCTCTCTAATTAATTAGTGACAAGTTTAGTGACCAATTATAATTTTTTATTTATATTAGTGATTATTTTAGTAACCAATAAATTTTAATTTTGTAAATTGGTATCTAAATTGGTCACTATAGTGACTAACAACTTTTAGTCACTAAAACTGGTTACTAATAAGACATTTTCTTGTAATTTTTGTAGCAATTGCAAAGTGTTATTCCATACACAAATTGAGCAACTTCCATTACCAACTCTACTTCTAAATTTTTACATGATAGAACCATAATCAATCACAATCTTATACTGAAAGCTGAGATAAGCAATTAAAGTTGAGATAACCGAGTTCTTCTAAGGCGCCAGATTAAGGTTCTGGTCCGAAAGGGCTTGGGTTTAAATCCCACTCTCAACAGTGTAAGTTTT
>Ga0214545_1003950_pt1 | contig 28010 bp, 22 predicted proteins | sample CNSS4metaG_FD_160064 | JGI IMG/M metagenome (GOLD analysis project Ga0214545, IMG submission 160064) | Root nodule microbial communities from cowpea collected in UCLA plant growth center, Los Angeles, California, USA - CNSS4 | ecosystem: Host-associated > Plants > Roots > Nodule | place: USA... | reverse complement strand
CGCCGATTTCGTCGCCGAGCTCGAGAAGTGCCGCACCGAGAAGGCCGCCGTGGCGCCGCTCGCGGCCCAGCCGCCGCAGGCGCTGCGCTGGTTGAAGTCGGCGATCTCAGGCGTGCGGTTGATCTAGTTCTTCTCCCTCTCCCCATTCTTACGGGGAGAGGGTTGGGGTGAGGGGCTCTCTCCATACCTGATATCTATCGAGAGACCTGTATCCCCTCACCCGGATTGCATCTACGATGCAATCCGACCTCTCGCCGCAAGCGGGGAGAGGTGAAAAACGGCCCCTCAATAGCAATACGACACGCCGTCCAGGATCGCGCATTGCCGCTTGTTCGGCGCGTTCGGATCGTCCAGCGGCACCACGCCCTTGCCCTGACCGACAAACACGCCGGTCCCGACACGCACCGAGCTCTTGTTGCCGATGATCACGCTCTGATGCGGCGTCGAGCTGGAGCGGGTTCCGTCCGGCCAGAGGATGGTATCGCCTGAAAGCACCCCGCGCCGGCCGTCGTCGCAGCTGACGTCGACCCCCTGCCGGGTGCAGACCTGTGCCAGGGCCGGCGCGGCAAGGGCGGAGCCGAGGGTCGAAATCAGGCTCAGGGCGGCGATGGTCTTGCGGATGGTCATGGCGTCCCCGGTCGTGTGTGGCGGCTTGCCGTGAATCGTCGCGCCAGGGCCGCCCGCGGTTCAGCCCCGCGGCCGCTTCGGGTGCCCGCGGAGCCGGATATTGTGCTGCAATACAGTAAGTTGCGGAAAAATCGCCCGATATCTCCGCGATCCCTTGCAAAATCGTCGGCGCCCCTTCAAGAGAGGGCGCTCCGGAGAGATGGCCGAGTGGCTTAAGGCGCACGCTTGGAAAGCGTGTGTGCGGGAAACCGTACCGTGGGTTCGAATCCCACTCTCTCCGCCATAGTTGACCAAAATCTTCAGAAATCGGCTTATTTTCGGGTGTGGATCGAATCCTACCCATATTTGAACCCATACTAGGCAATCATCGTCCGCGGCTGTGCCGGCGATCTTACCAGGCTGTGAGCCGAGCCCTTTTGGAAGCACTTGTCTTCCTTCTTGGAAGGGATCCGACGAAATCGGGTAGAGGCTCTCAAGATTTCCAAACGGTTAGGGCGCAGTCCCTTGTGGCAAATCTACTGGGCATCGTCGAAGCCGTTATTCCGCGTCTCGGGATTGCATTGGAATCGTTTGAGCCGAAGCGCTCACGAGGTTGCGCTGAGCGGTGCAACAGCCGGTGCGCTTAAGGTGTTGGCGTGGACGTTCTCGATGCGGTGACGGGCATTGACGGAGACAGGTCCAGTGTCGTCCACCCTGACGGGACGATGCGCGAGCTTTTAATAATCTCGCCAGTCAAGCCGTAGCCCTAGGTGATCAAATCCGCCGCACCACGAAACCACTCACGATAACCTTGCAGCCTTTGATTTTTGGAGAGTGGGGCTGCGGTATCGCGTCGGCCGTTATGCTGTTCGTTGTAATTAAGCTCAGGCCGGTTCGCCGGATCATTTCAATCTGAGAGCCCTCGGGCTGAACCAGAGAGGGGAGATAGACATGTTCTCCGCTCCTGAGCTGGAAGCGTGCGGCGCCCTCGTGTTCGCAGGTTGATTTCTGCCGGAAAGACGATGCCCACTCGTGAGAAGGCGTCGTAAAGATGCAATAGGCGCCAACCTTGAGGGTACGGTGGACTTCATTCCAAAATTGAGAGACGTTAAACGGATCTGCCAGTGATGCGACTATAAGCGAAATGCTCCTGTCTGAGAATGGTAGAGCCAGAGCGTCGCCAATCACTAAGTCAGCGAAGGACTGAAACCTCCTAGAATGCGAAAGCATGGCCTCTGACTTGTCGAACAGAATAAGCTTCTCGAAGGCTCCTTGACCAAGTTCCCCAGTCAGGGAATCTCCGGCACCCACTTCGACGGCCCAACCTTCGCGCGGGAGCTTAAGAAGCGCCTCACGCAGGATGAATCGACTCGCATCTCTGAAGTTGCGACAAGTTGGGTGAGCATCAGCGTCATAGTATTCCGATGCGACGCTGTTATAAGAGTCCAGCTTCAATTGAGCTGATGAAAGCGCGCGAGACATTTCAATCCAATTCAACTTGCAACGAAACGGTGGCGGTGTCGTCGAGAACCTTAGCCACTAGCGGAGCCAACGCTTCTTGAGCTTTGTTTGAGACATCGGATTGTTTACTTCCATCAAAAGAATCCTTCTCTTCAGCGTCCATGTATAGAAGGCCGACCTTTCGATTTTCATGTATGAGCGGGAAGCAAAAATAGGATCGATGCTTTAGAGCGCTCTCTGCCTCTCTTCGATCCATTCCCCAATCGCTCATGATCTTGTCGATCTCCTGTTCGTGCGTTCTTGTAGCCGGCGGAGTTAGCAGGTCATTCTCCAGCAACGCATTCTCAGTGCGCCAGACCTTTCCGATGATGCCAAAGCGAATTGAAAATTCTCGACCTCGACCCAATCCCGCAGGGCAATAGTCGACTAATTGGTAGAGGCGGCCGTATCGAATTGGATCGGGAATATGGATCGTGCAGCGGAAGCCCTTATCTCTTTTTATCGTCAAGGATTTGACTGGGCTACTATCAATAAATTTTGAAAGTGCCTGTTCGACTTGGTATCGAGCCACTATTTTCACGAGCTCCTTGTCGGCCCGTGCTTTGTACTCGCCTAGCGCCAATTCGATCTCATTGGCAGCGCTCTGAATTCTACGCTTGGTCTGTTCGTTCAGCTCAATCTCGGCTCCAAAGAGCTTGATCCTGCGTAACGCTCCAAATAATCCCAAAAGGATCGAAAGCGACGATTCTGACCGAGCAACTATCCACAGTGCCAGGAGAAGCGTCAGCGGCCAGGGGGCAAACAGAAACATAAACTCTCTGATCCAATGGACCGTCCTTGGAGCAATGACTCCTGAGGGGAGAGAGATGGATAGGAGCCAGACACCAAATAGAACGGTCGCTGCGGTAACCACGCAGGCTGTTAAATAACGAACGCCCTGTAATCTCGTGTTCTCAAGTCCTGACAATATAAATGACCTTGCCAGATCTTCCGGGCTCATGTTGCGCTTTGTAGCAGTGCGTCGAAGCAAGTCGTCAGAAGCCTCTCCAACGGAGATGTAGTAGGTCGTAGTCACGGCACAAAACCCCCGGCATGTCGATCGCTGGTATCCTGAAGGGCAAATGGACCTTCCGCAAGTCATGCCTGTACGCAGTGCTCGCGGTTTTGCCCTATCTAATTGTCCGGCTTGGAGCGGGATGACTTAGGAGCAGCAAGTGGGTCAACCTACGTGGCTGCCGACCGCCAATAACTGGGCTAGGCTCTGCCAATCACTGGCGTTAGGTCCCGCTTCGCGGAGCTGCGTCGTGCCCGGTACATTTGCTTGCGCTTATGTCTGCCGCGTCAAGCAGTGAAAGACGCAGAGGACAGAGATCACGCAAGCTCAAGCGAGTCGGGAATATGTACCTGCTCACGATTCCTGAGCGCCCTTCGCAGACTGCTCACGATTTCAAGAGCAATCTGGTTTGCAAGGAGCGGTGGAACAGCATTGCCAATTTGCCGAAAGGCTGGATTCATCGTGCCTGCAAAGACAAAGCCGTCAGGGAACGATTGCAGGCGTGCCGCTTCGCGGACCGAAATTACCCTGGCTTGGTCGCTATCGTAGTGGATGTGAGTGTAAGTATCCTTGCCGATGTGAGCCGTGAGGGTCCGGACAGGTCCGTTCGACCTCAACTTCCACCACCGATTTGGAAATTTGGTCGGGTCATACGGGGGAACCATCGCATCGCAAAGTGATCGCCATTTCGCGGTCGAAGGAGAAAGTCCACGCCGGCGCGCCGCAACGTGAAATAGCTGCAACGCCACACGGTGAGCTTGCGGATATTCGTTTCCGGGCGCCATCGCTTTGAAAATTCGCGAGTCGCGGGGTAGATACCGGAGCACGTGGTCGTATATGGCTTCGCGGGCCTCAAAGCCAGGCCAGGACCGCATCAGTCGGGCGTACGAGGAGAGGTTCTCCCATGCCGTCCTGCGGTAGGGCAGCGCTTCAGTAAAGCGTCTCGCTCCTCGCTTCAATTTGCCTTCAAGATGCGTGGTCACCGGCGGAAGGTCGCCGATTGCCTCGCGAGCAGTCACCGCATGTGGAAGTCCTTCGTGCCCGGTATCCGGTTCAACAAATGAATACTCCTCGGAGGAATTGATAAGCTTAAGAGAGACAGCACGGGTCCCTGCGTAACCGCGCGGAAGATCGCAGTAGTGCGTCGCGCGAGGGAACTGGATGGGTATACCAAGTTCCTTGCGATACGCGATCATGTAAACGCGGTCTCGCATCTGCGGGACCCCATGATGGGCTGCATTGATCAACGAGTACGCGGCCTCATATCCCATCTCATCGAGGGCCTCGACGATCTCCTGGACCACGTTGTGGCCGCCGTAGTTGAGAATGTCAGGCACGTTCTCGAAGAGGATCGCGAGCGGTTTCAGCCGATCGACGTAGTGGAGATAACGAAGATACAGATTGCCCCGGGGATCAATTTTGAACGCGCGCGGATGATCCGCAATTTCGCGCAGTTTTGCTCGCCCGACGCGGGCGTACGCTTGGCAGGGTGGGCCCCCTATGATGATATCGATGGCTTCTGCCGTTTCGCCCAGTCCAAACTCTGCGACAAGATCTTCCGGCTCTAGCGAGGCGACATTCCGGGGGATTGCGTGGTGCTCAATGACTTCCTTCGGAGCATCCTTGAAGAAGTTGATTGCGTGTGATCGGGCGGCCAACTCGTCGATTTCGAGCGCCGCGGCGATGTCGCAGTTGGCAGCCTGGAACCCGAGGCTCATACCGCCGCAGCCCGCGAACAGATCCAGGACCCGCGGCCGCGCCTGTGGATTGCTAAGCCGGGCGCATTTGGCGGCGACGGCAAAGGATGATTTCATCGACGAAAGATTCCATGACGCGAAGCGGAGCGCCGCCAACTTACCAGGTTTGGCGGACATTGCCAGGCGGGGGTATCCGAAATTACCGGGGAGAGTGCCGTGGGGGACGGAGGAAAGTCAGTCGCATTCGACGCGCTTGGAGGGGCCGATCTGCACGTTGACGCCGTGTACGAGAGCGGTCGCTCAGGCAATGCCGGCGATGACCCATTCCCTCGCCTTCTTCGAGTTTCCAACATGGGCGGTTTCCGGTACCGTGGCACGCTTGCCGCCCTTGAGATGGTCGTTCTGACATCTTCGATGAGCGACGCCAACTGGCCTGATGAGCTTGACCGAGAAACCGGCGCGTTCACCTATTACGGGGATAACAAGCAGCCGGGCCGTGCCCTTCATGCGACACCCCGCAACGGCAACGAGCTTCTCCGTCGCATTTTTGCTGCCGCGCACGAAGGCGAATCAGGTCGGCGCAGCGTCCCGCCGATCTTCGTATTTGGCAACACCGGTGAGTGGCGGGACGTAATGTTCCTCGGGCTCGCAGTGCCAGGCACTTCGGAGCAGCAGGTCGCGGAGGACTTGGTTGCGATCTGGAGAACTGCGAACGGCATGCGCTTTCAGAATTACCGCGCACGCTTCACCATCCTGGATGCGTCCCTTGTCGAGCGGACCTGGATCGAAGAAGTCATTGCGGGAACACCCCACACGCCACGCGCACCGCAGGCGTGGATGGAATGGGTAGAGGCGGGGCGGTATCGGCCGCTCAAGTCCACGCGCTCGATCGAGTACAGGACCAGGATCGAGCAACTTCCCTCCGGCGCAGAAGACCTGGCGATCATTCGCGAGATCCACCAGTTCTTTCGGGAACGTCCGCACGATTTTGAGAAGTGCGCTGCCGCGGTTGCTCGCCTGATGCTGCCTGACATCGCAGAGCTCGATTTGACGCGTCCTTCACGGGACGGCGGTCGAGATGCGATCGGCAAGCTGCGGCTTGGTCACGGGATCGCATCCATCCTTGTTGACTTCGCCCTGGAGGCAAAGTGTTACGCCCTCGACAACAGCGTCGGCGTGCGGGAAATGTCGCGCCTGATCTCACGACTGCGCCATCGGCAATTTGGAATGCTCGTCACAACAAGTTACGTCGATCTGCAGGCGTATCGCGAGATCAAGGAGGATCAGCATCCGATCATCGTGATCGCGGCGGGTGACATCGTCCGCCTCCTTAGGCGACACGGGCACGCGGACCCTACTGCCGTGAGGGCTTGGCTTGACCGCGAGTTTTCTGCGCCGAGCGCCGCACCTTAGAATTCGGACCAGCGCGGTGAGCGAGAGCACCTTGTTGTCCAAGCTCCTTAGCGAGGCTTCTCGCCAGGGAAGGAAGGTCGCCCAGCTGACACTCCCAGACGGTGACCACCCGCCAACCCGCCGCCTCGAGTTCACATTTGGTTCTTCTGTCGCGCGCAACGTTGCCCTGGAACTTGCGCTGCCAGAACTCAGGACGAGTCTTGGGAACGTACGCCAACCCGCAATCGTGGCGGTGCCAAAAGCAGCCGTGTACAAAGAGAGCAATACGCCTGCTCCGGAATACGATATCGGGCTTTCCCGGAAGCTCCCGGGCATGGAGGCGAAATCGATAGCCCATCGCATGCAGGAGCCTGCGAACGGTCATTTCCGGTCCCGTGTCGCGGCCTCGGATGCGGCCCATGAGGGCGCTGCGCTTTGCCCGGCTCATGATATCGAACCGCGGACTAGGCTCGCCAGCGCCCGCAACCGCTGGTAAGTTGACGGTTCTCTGTTCCCGTGGGGCTCTCATAGATATTCCCGTGCCAACGCGTGCCGTACCGCCCTCCGCTGCCGCCCTGGTGGGCTCCCTTCGGGGGGTCGGCTATTCGCTGGAGACAGCGATCGCCGATATTCTCGACAACAGCATAGCTGCTGGCGCGAAGAGTATCGAGATTCAATGGGAGTGGAACGATGGAGAGCCGGTCGGATGGATCCTCGACGATGGGGCGGGCATGCATGCCGATCGCCTGGTCGAAGCCATGCGCTTCGGCGGCATCGGACCGGAGGCCGAGCGGACGGCGGAGGACCTGGGCCGGTTCGGACTCGGTCTCAAGACCGCATCGCTGTCGCAGTGCCGGCAACTAGCCGTGGTCTCGAAAACCTCTTCCGGCCTTGCGTCGTTTACCTGGGATCTAGATCAGCTTCGCAAGAATGGCGGCGGGTGGGATCTGATCGAAGGCGATGCCGGCCTGTCTGACGAAATACGCGATCAATTGAAGTCGAAAAAGTCAGGCACGCTCGTCGTATGGCGGAAGGTCGACTTTGGGCGAACAAGCGATCGGCCAAGCTATGAGTCGTTTCTCGCCGATCTCCAGCGTGTCGATGCTCACCTTGGCATGGTGTTCCATCGCTTTCTCGCCGGTGATGCCCGAGCACTCAAGATCACGCTTAACGCCAGTCGGGTTAAAGCGTGGGACCCATTCCTGGAAAAAGATGAATCGATCATCCGAAATCCGGAACAGCACATACAGGGCCCTGGCGGCAGGGTTCGAGTGCGCGGCTTCGTGCTTCCGCACCGCGACCGGTTCAGCAGCGAAATCGAATTCGAGAAGGCCGGCGGCCCCGATGGGTGGACCGCCCAGCAGGGCTTCTACGTGTATCGGCACAAGCGCCTGCTCTCGGCGGGAGGCTGGTTAGGGCTCGGCGGGAGCCGCGCGTGGACCCGAGACGAAACCAGCCGGTTGGCCCGTATACGCATTGATATTCCCAATACCGCGGACCACGACTGGCGCATCGACGTTCGGAAGGCGATAGCTCGCCCACCCGATGCGATACGTAAGGCGCTCCAGAGAATAGCCGAAGATGTTCGTCGCAAGGCGCGGGAGGTTTTCGTCCACCGCGGACAGCACGGCAGTCGGCAGAAAGCGACCGGCGTGTCGCGAATATGGCAGGTGAATCCTGAGGGTGCGAAGCGTCGGTACACTGTGCGGCGGGATCACGAACTTATCCAGCTGATCAAGGGGCGCATGGACAAGACGGGCTTCGATCTCCTTGACGGTTTGCTCGATCTAATCGAGAGAACCGTGCCCGTCGATCGCGTGTGGCTCGACGTGACCGAGCGTGGTGTACCCGATGACGAGGTAGACAGCTCAGAGCTCGTAAGCGCAGCGCTCTCCATGGCGAAAATGATGGAAAGGGCGGGCCTCAGTCCCGGCGAAGCCGCGGCACGGCTGGCCAAGATGGACCCGTTCGACAAGATCGATAATATCGAAGAAAAGCTGATGCGGAAGCTCAAGGGGGCGAGACGATGAGTTCAGTTGAGGTTGCGATCGGCTCGATGGCCGTCATGATGCTTCGGCAGCGGCATCCCGATGCAGCTGTCGGCAGAGAGGAGATCGAGAAAGCGGTCAGCGACTGTGCGCAGCTCCTTGCACAGGACATGTCGGTTGAGCAGATCGCTGCGATCGTTCGGGAGCTGGAAACGAGACTGATCGTCAAGGTTGGCCGGCCAACGAGACTCGTTGACGAGCGAGGCCACGTTCCCTGGTATTTCGGGGATCGAAAGGAAGGCCGCAGGTTCTTCAAGCGCTACGGCGATTTTCTGCTCCAAGATCAGGGTTGGCCGCCGGCGGCGATTGACGCGATCGACCTTTCCACCGATTTGATCATGGAGCAGATCGAAGATCCGAACCGGGACGGCCCCTGGGATCGCCGCGGGCTCGTCGTCGGGCATGTCCAGTTCGGAAAGACCGCCAACTATGCTGGACTGGCGAGCAAGGCCGCTGACGCAGGGTACAAATTGATAATCGTGCTCGCCGGCACGCACAACGCGCTCCGGCAACAGACACAGCGTCGCATGGATCGCGACTTTCTTGGCTACAATACGACTCCCGCAAGCGGTGGTGCCGGCTTCACGCGGATTGGGGTCGGCGAGCTCGATCGCAGCATTCATGCCGAGCACCTCACCACCCAGGCTGCGAACGGGGATTTCAATCGAGCATTCGCGGATAATCTGGGGATAGGCGTGCAGCAAAGGCCGGTGCTTCTGGTCATCAAGAAGAACGCTCGTATACTCGAAAACCTGAACAATTGGGTCAACGAGGTCTTGGCCCCGCGGGGCGATACGGAGGCTCGTCCGCTTCTCCTCATCGACGATGAGGCGGATCAGGCTTCGGTCGACACAGGCGAACAGCAATTTGACGAGAACGACGCCCCCGATCCGGATTACGAGCCTAAGCGCATAAACGGTCAGATACGACGCCTGCTCTCGTCGTTCTCTCGCTCAGCATACGTCGCGTACACCGCGACTCCGTTCGCGAACGTGCTCATTCACGATGCCGCGGCGACCGAAGAGTACGGTGACGATGTGTTCCCGCGAAGCTTCATCATCAATCTTCCGTCGCCGTCAAACTACGTCGGACCGGGTATGCTGTTTGGGATCGATGGCGGAGGCACTGACGCAGCGCAGGAGCCGCTCGATGTCACGCGCGACGTTAATCAGGACGGTGAAGGGTGGATCGCGATCGACCATAAGAAGGGTTTCGCGCCACGGTACGGCGGAGAGGATCGCGTTCCTCCGTCGCTTGAAGACGCCATTTTGAGCTTCGTGCTCGCATGCGCGGCGCGCGCGGCGCGTGGTCAGCGCACCGTTCACAACTCGATGCTGGTCCATGTTTCTCGTTTCAAGGACGTGCATCAGGTTGTCTTTCGACAGGTCGATGAATGGGTCGCCGATCTCAAACGCAGGCTCAAGTATCGAACGAAGAAGAAGGACGCGATCTTCGATCGCCTGCGTAACCTTTGGGAGCAGGATTTCGTGCCGACATCGGCGACGATCAGAGCAACGGAAATCGGAGCGAAGCTTCCCATAACAGAGTGGTCTGCGGTTGAACGCGAACTTGCCACCGCCGCTGACAAGATCAGGCCGCAGGTCGTCAACAGTGAAATTCGCGATGCGCTCGACTATGACGGCAATGCCGCGCAGGGCCTGAACGTCATCGCGATCGGCGGCGACAAGCTCTCGCGCGGACTGACGCTGGAGGGGCTGACGGTTAGCTACTTTCTGCGACCGTCGAGAATGTACGACAGTCTCATGCAAATGGGCCGCTGGTTCGGCTACCGGCCTGGCTATGTCGATCTGTGTAGGCTGTACATGACGCCTGACCTGCAGCTGTGGTTCCGCCATGTGGCGACCGCGGCAGAAGAGCTGCGGGAGCGCCTCGATCACATGGCCATGATTGGGGCGACCCCCGAGCAATATGGTCTCAGGATCCAGTCTCATGACATCCTGCTCGTAACCGCCCCGAACAAGATGCGTCACTCGCGGGAATTCCAGGTTTCATTTCAGGGCGAGGCAAAGATACAGACGGTTCTGTTCAACGATCAATCGCGAAACCAGCGCAACGCTGCGACGATCACGAACTTTCTGGATCGGATAGGTCGGCCTGCCGAGCCTGCGAATGATGCCGAATTCAAATCCCTTGGCGAGCGCCGTCTCTGGAAAGGCGTAGCCGGCGCCGAAGTAGCTACCCTTCTCGGATCGCTCCTGTTTCCTGAGGAGGCGCGTGACGTGAATGCAGCTCGCCTCAGCGCATATATTCGCGAACAGCTGGGCGCAGGGGAGCTGACCGACTGGACGATCGCGGTCCTCAGTGGGACCGGCGAACCCCTGGCGGTGAATGGCTGGACCTTCAAGACGATCGAGCGCGCTCCCTTGCCGCGTGGAGAAGCATCCGGCCGATATGTCGTGAAAACCATACTCTCGCCGCGGGATGAGGCGATCGACCTTCAGCAATCAGAGTTTGATCGTGCGCTTGCCGCGACGAACGGAAAGCGCGCGGCTGCGGGCAAGGACGAAGCAACTAGTCCCGACGGGCCTGAAATACGGAGGGTCCGCGGCGAAAACCCCAGGAGAGCCCTTCTCTTGCTGTATCCGCTCTCACCCGCGAAGGCGGAGCTACGCGACATCGAGGTGCCTATCTTTGGGGTTGTCGTGAGCTTCCCCGACTCCCGCAGCGGCCGATCGATCCGATATCGGTTTAATACCGTCGAACAGCGGCTCGAACCGGTATGACGGCGCTTCGGGACGAGCTCGTATCGAAATGGGCTGAGGCTGCGCGAGCGAGGCCAAGTGACCGTGAATGGAGAGCGGTTGCGCTCTCCGTACCTGCAAGGGTGCGCTTTCTGGCGGGCATACGAGAGCCGGACGGTCGAATTGGGCTCCTCATTGAAGCGCCCCTTGATGCCGCGCCGACATCATTATTGAGAATAGCCGCGGAGGGCGTAAGTCTCAGCGACCGACGGGACCCGGCCCAAGGCCTCGTTCGCGTCGCGGTCGCGCTGGAGCGCGAGCCGCTGCGCGATGTTTTTGAAGTATTGGCAGCCGATCTCGTGGATGTCGTCCGGCAAGCTGCGACCCCGGCTCAGGCCCTCACGATCGGCGTTTCGCGGCTGGAGGCTTGGCAAGCCTTTCTGCGCTCCGGTCGACGGGGGCTCTCGAGAGAGGAGCAGATCGGACTCCTTGGAGAACTGACCGTACTGGAGCTTCTTGCTCGCGAGATCGGCCATGAGGCGGCTGTAGAGGCTTGGTTCGGTCCTCTGGACGGCATTCACGACTTCAGCCGGTCGGGAATCGGGATCGAGGTCAAAGCGGTAGCTGGCGGAGGAAGCCTCGTGCGTATATCGCGCCTGGACCAACTTGATCGGAGGGGGCTTTCATCCCTTCTCATTGCCCGTCCCCGATTTCAGGAGGCGCCCGATGGACGTACTGTGCTTGCGGCCGTGCGCGATATTCGCGGGGCCCTTGATCGATCTGCCCCCGGCGTAAGGCGAGCATTCGATGATCGGCTTCTCAGGGCGGGACTGCTTGAGGTCGAACCGCAAGCATCTCCGGGATTCGCGTTCATTCTCCAGGATCTTTACGGCTTTGAGGTGCGGGAGGACTTTCCGCGGCTGACCGGCCTCTCGGTGCCGCCGGAAGTTGTGGATGCGTCGTACTCCCTGGACGAAAGACTACTTGGCAGCTTCCTGATCGGCGCGGATGGTCTATCTCGATCTCTTAAAATGATGGGCGGGGCCTCATGACTGATGAAGCAATGGAAACGTTCGCCCGGGAACTTGCGGGTGAGGTCGACGAAGCGATCCAGTCGGGCGACAACAGTATTTATAGTGAGGAAGAGTTCACCCGCATAGTATTGGATCGCCTCGGCGACGAAGGAGCGATTGAGAACCCCACGCTCTTGTGGCAGGAGGGCAACTTTGCGCGAGCGAAGTACAAGATCACCGGCTATTCCATTCCCGACGACGAGGAACGCCTCATACTCGTGACGACGATCCACACGGGAGAGGTGCCGCCGCGCGCCTTGACCCGCGACGAAATTCTGAGCGCCCTTCAGCAGGCGATGAAGTTCTACGAATGCAGCTGCAAAGGGCTTCACACGAAGATCGAGCCGTCGAATACCGACGCGAGCGAGTTGGCTCGGCACATATTCGAAGCGCGCGACCAGATCAGCGTTCTTCGGGTTGTCCTCCTATCAGACGGACTCACGGGCCTCAGATCGATCGATCTAAAGAAGGCCTTTGATGGGACGCGCGTCATTGTTGATCTATTCGGCATTGAGCGGCTTCAGCGAATCCTCGGACAAGGACTGCGCCGAGACGACATTGTGGTGGATTTCAGTGCCGAACCTGGAGGGCCGCTTCCTTGTCTTAAGGCGTCATCGGAAGCTGCCGACTATGAGGCCTATTTGACCTCCGTACCGGGCGTGCTGCTCGCGGATATCTATGAGAAGTACGGCACCCGATTGCTCGAACTGAACGTACGGGCGTTCCTTGGGCTTCGCGGTCGCAAGAGCGTCAATGCGGGACTTCGAACGACAATCCGTGATCTCCCTCACCGGTTCCTCGCTTACAACAACGGCATTGTTGCAACCGTTGATGCGATGGAAGTGGAAGATAGCGGGAACGGGCAGTTCAGAATCAAATCGGTACGAGGCCTGCAGATAGTTAATGGCGGTCAGACTACCGCCAGTCTGCATCGCGCCAAACGACAGGACGGGGCGAAGCTCGATGCGATCTCTGTGCCCGCGAAGATTATCTGCGTCGGCGGAGCGGACCTTGACGAGATGGTTGCCGCGGTCTCGAAGTCCGCCAACAGCCAGAATACGGTTCAGCCCGCAGACTTTTCTGCAAATGATCCGTTCCACGTTACCGTTGAAAAGCTCGCCAACAATACTTGGTTGCCTGATGGCAAGGGCCGTTGGTTCTATGAGCGCGCTCGCGGAAGCTACGGCGCAGCAGAGTTGAAGGCGTCTTTCGCCGCTGGCCAGAAGCGACGTTTTGCGCAGGAGACCCCGAAGGATCGCAGGTTCTCGAAGACTGATCTGGCAAAATACCTGAATGCCTGGGAGGGACAGGCTCACCAAGTGAGCTTTGGTAATCAAAAGAATTTTCAGTTCTTTATGCAAGCGCTAAAGGACGAGCATCCGGAAGGATTTGAGCCTGATACAGCGTGGTTCAAGGCATTCGTTGCGAAAGCAATCCTCTTCCGAGCCACTCTATCAATCGTACGGGCGAAGAAGTTTGCCGCCTTTCAGGCGAACATTGTCGTGTACACGATTGCGTGCCTTTCGTGGGCATGTGGCGGTCGCATTGACTTCGACATGATTTGGACGCGGCAGGCGATATCGCCCGAGCTGCATAAGTTTCTTGAGGGCTGGGTAGGGAAGATCGATAAGGCGCTTCGAAAGACAGCGGGCAACCGCATGGTAAGCGAGTGGGCAAAGAAGGTCGAGTGCCGCGATACCTTTCGCGAATTGGCGTTTGACCTGCCGGACAAGCTTCCGCCCGAACTCTCAAGCCAGACGGTTATGGTTGGTCGGGGGGCAAGTCGCTCAAGAAGACAGAGCGACGAGCTTAGGCTTTAAATTGCTATTTCAGCAAGAATGACAGGCAGCTCCGACCTCCCACGTACCTCGCCGTGGTCGATGAGGGTCTGGCCAGTTGCGTTCGCGCGAAATAGGAACCATGCCGCGTTGAAGGCAACCGTTGCGTTTAGCGATATATTAGGGTGGCAGATCAAACCTACGGGAACGTTCGATTGAACGCTATCGCATGCGAAATTGAAGCGTCACTCATTTGGACTGCTAAACCGGCGAAGTGAGTGTAACATCAGCTCCGGTAGTGTGCGTCAGAGCGAACGACAAACGTGCCAGGAGTTAAGCCAAATTTGTCAGCGATTCTAGCTATTGTGTGTTCTTGTTGAAGGCGTCGGTCTGCGTACAAAATGAAGCCACCAGTCTTAATGTGATAGACGATGCGTCCCCGAGGGAAAGCTTCATATTCGTGCTCAGAAATCGCTTTTAATACAGATAGATTTGCGATTGGAGCTGCACGTGGCTTCTGCCATTTAGTCCATACCTCATAGTGACCTCGGGGATGAGTTAGAAAGTCGCCATATGGTTCGGCTTCGGCGAGAGAGGTTGCGTCGATCAATATTGCCCACGAATGATCGCGTTCTGGAATGCCCCAAAAAATTCCAACAGAACCGGCCATAATAAGCCACCCCGTTACTTCTTCCTGGAGAACGTGCTTCCGCGGAGGTTGCTGCGAGCAGTCTCTTCGTTACCTTTTCGATGCAGTCGCCACGTTGGCGTTGTCTGTAGGTTGCTTCAACCCGGATAGACGAATGCTGGGCCAATGCGAAGAGCCCCCGTGAAGGGGCTCTTCGACTTTCGCACCTTGCAAGTCATCAGGCTACGTCACGCTTTCAAAGTCCCTCGCGTGCCGGTACCCCTCGTCGCTGCTCTGGGAAGAATCGCACGAAAGTCTTTGGAAAGAAGCGGCAAAATACTGCTTACCGCTCCGTTTGCTGCAGTCGAAGCGACTGTCCGCCGTGGGACTAGCATAGATGCTGCACATTAGGACATGGACCGGATTAGGCGACGATTCGCCCCTTACCGTGAGCTTCTTCGGCGTATGCGGAGAGTGGCTTGTCCGCGACGAAGTCGAGATCGCGTTCGACCGGCAAGCCGAGCGTGCCTTTGACTGCCGTGATCTCCGCTAGGCTGACATAACCGAGTTCTGGATAGCCCAGACCGAGATCGCAGAGGCCGAACAGTCGATCTGGATCGTCTGGATCAACCTCACTGATAAGCCACGTGGCTGCTGCATCCGGCGTGAATAGCTTCACCACCGGAAAGTTGTCACCTCCGTTGAGCGCGTTTATAAGTAGTTGGACCTGATCGGCGACGGTGAGCAGGGTGCGATCTTCTTTCAAGAGGCACCTCCACAGCGAGTTTTCGACGAATCTGGCTTGGCCCTGGGGCGGCCGGTCGCAGTGGCCGCTGTGAGTTTCGCGACCTTACCGATCGCGTTGTGAGCATCGTCCTGTCCACCGGGCGGTCCTTCCGAGTTGCTCGAAGCGGTGAGATTGGCGGTCGCGGCAAGCTCATTGAGCGTAAAGTGATAGACGTGCTCGAAGTCACAATAGCGCCGCCAAAGCGCAGTTGCGATCTCCGATGCTCCAGCGTCCGCTAGAGCCTCGAAGGCGGCTTCCAGCGTGAGCGCCTTGAACCCGACGCGGTTGCCGTGGCTGTCCTCCTCGTCGATCAGTTCGCTTTCATAGACGCGGAAAGCGGCATTGACGCGCCGATTGAGGCGAGGGCCGATAGCGACAAATAGCGCGCGCGATGTGGCGCCCTGGTCTACGGCAAGCTGTGCCAGCATGTGTTCGCGCCACAATTGCTCAAGCGCCAAGGAGCGCAGCATCTGGCTCTCTGGATCCTTGAACAAACGTACCTGTCGGGACGCTTCATCATAGCGAGGCCGCATCCGAGCGGCGGGACCAGACATGTCTTCTGAGTATTTGATCTCGAAGAATACGGTCGCCTCTTCCCCATCCGGCGTGACAACACGCATGGCTAGATCGAAAGCAGTGCCGTCGGCGAGGAATCGAGCCTCGTGGCGGCCGGGGGAATGCTCGAAACTAATGCCTTCGACAGAGTGAACGAAGTCGGGCAGAAGACGTCGGAATACGCTTGTTGCGAGACGCGGATCGATGACCATGGGGCCGAACAAATTGAAGACCAGAGGCATCGAACTCAACGCATTTCTGAATAGCCGATCTTCGTCGATCATGGCGCCTTCTTCCCGCATCAGCAGTTCACGGCGGACCAGTCCGTGAATGGCCGGAGATAGGAAGTTCTTGCCGGCGTCGGCTGCTTCCGGACTTAGATAGGAGCCGAGCTCCATCGTGAGCGCGGTATCTGCTGTTCGCTGGACGTGAATGCCAGTCGGGATCCCGTGCTCGCTGAGCCAGAGACACTGAAGCAATCGAGCCGCGCGGCGAAAGCGAGTGTCGATGTTGAAGTGAACGTTGTGGCGACGGAGGACGTTCTCCGGAACGAGCGGAACGCGCGTCAGGGGGGTGTAGAGGTGGGTTTCAGCTGTCGAAACGTGTGGGTTCATTGCGATTCCTGTGCGCCTGACTGGTCAACAGGAAATTCGGTCAGCGCAGTGAGAAATTGCTGTCCGACAGAGCTCTGCGCGAGTGCGGGCTCAATTAGTGGTTGAAGAGCCGGCTATGGAAGATGGCAGACGTCCGGACGAGACGTCATTGAGGAGCGCTCTAGATCTAGTGTCAGCCTCGCTTAACGTCGCAGTATGTAGAGCCGTTCTGCCCTGAGGCGCCGCCAAGTGCGTATTTTGCCTCCTGAACACTATATTGCTCAGCAGTGCGTCATTGATGGTGGCTTCAGCCTGAAGCTTCCGGGGCTCTCTGCAACCTGTGAGAGCAGATGAACGCGCTCCCGATGCAAGACGAGGTGACGTCCATGCGACTGGGAACGGCTCGAGCTCCGGCTCGACCGTGTTCCGCGCGGTTGCGAATGCGTTCGCGTCGAAATGCACGTTTTCGTTTTTGGAAGTGCTAAGTGCCGCTCTTGGAATTAGAGCGGGGTCATCAATAAAAAAGTCTCGCTCTCACAGGAGGTTATCCGTCGTCAGATCCAACGAAACCTTCTGGGGAAATCAGATGAATGCACCTAAGAGTGAACTAGTGACGTACATCGAAAGCTTTGACGTGGCTGATCGTGCGCGCGCCATTTTCCAAGCGGGATTGGCCGGTTCGTATGACACCGACGACGCTGAGCTGGCCGGTCTTATCCGATCGGCAGCGGGAGGGGGAAGCGAATGGTCGCAACGATTGGGAGCGATCATGCCACCGCGCCGACGAACGCGTGCGGAGTTTGAACATGAACGACGCTGGCAGCGCATGCGCCACCATTACGCATTAACTAAGCCGTCTCCTTGGCTGCTCGCAGCCAAGGCAGAAAACGAGCAACCGCTGGAAAAGGAGTACGGGACGCCGCTGCCAGGTCAGCAGGAGGGAGCGAGCATTGCGACAAATCTGATCCCCCCAGGTCCGGATTCTCTGTCTGCTGCAATGGCCCGACATGTTTACGAACACCATCGCGAGATGTGGCCTCATCTTGTCGAGCCCCTGCAGTATGCGCCTCCACCGGGCTATCAACCGCCTGGCGCGATGGTCAACCCATTCCGTCCTGCTCCTCCGGCGTCCTCAAAGACCAAACCAGCGATCCTCTCAGCGGGTGATGCGATGAAGGTCTACAATGCCATGGCTTTTGCGATGTGGGCTTATAGTGCGGTGATGAACACACACTTGATCATACTTTGGGCGGACTTTGGTCTCGATGAACTTGAGGCCGCCAAAGTGCTTGGACAATATCTACATGAAGCTCGGAAGTGGTTAAGGGTCGGAACGGGGGTGCGTATTCGCCGTGTACGCAATCCACGCCCTGGAGCCGAGATGCACTACGTTTGGGTCCACGAGAATGATGTGAAACGCGGATTTCACTCGCATGTGCTTACAAATGTGCCTCGCGAGCTTCAGAAGCAGTTCGATTCTTGGTCGCGAAAGTGCCTCGCTCGTCTGACCAAGCGCCACGTCCAGCGGCGAGCGTTTCGCTTGGTACCCAGCTATGCCAAGACCAAATCAGACAAGGTGGCACGACACTGGGCTTGGTTTCGATATGTCATGAAGCAACTCGATCCCAACGCCATGATCATGCAGCGTCATCCGGCGAAGGGAATTCTGGAGTGGCGGATGCGCGATGAGCTTAGGCCCTGGCATGCGCGGGTTAGTTCGCTCGTGCCCCAGATGTCTCTCGCTGGGGTATCTCACAGCATCGGAGCAAAAGCTCAGCAAACTGCTTCTTTCCGCTCGATGCTCTCGCAGGCCAACTTCCCCGAATTGTATTCGGGGGAAGAGCTAGAGGATCGTCAGAACATGCAGTTGACCCGAGAGCTGCCAACGCTGGGTTACCGAAGCAAATTCTATTTTGGCCCGTAGGTTCCGTGAGATGTCAGTCCCTAGCCGACTTCTGTTCTATGGGAGGTGCTAAGTTAAGCCTTGCTTCGCCTCAGCCGCTTGCTCTTAGACCGAACGTGGGGCTTCGCTGCGAGGCGAAGCCTTTGCTCGCGCACAAGCGGCAATATTGTATCACAATCGCCGCGGCTTGATCTATCGTTGGCCCGCGCGGGTTAGGAACTATCGGTCGCTGAACCATCTCGCGGAGTGAGCGGCCAAAGATGAGCCAGTGAGTTTGTTGCGGTATCCGCCTTCCTTGCGCGTAGTGCCTGTGGTGATGACCAGATCGCCCGATTGGGTAAGCTTGAAGTCGTAGTCGAAGGTACGCGGGTCCGAAGTGTCGTCGTGGTAGGGGCAGAGGATGGAGATACTGCTCGTTTGAGGTTGGAGATCGAGCAGCTCACAGTTGTAGCCCTCTTTCCAGAGGCGCTGGATTGACGGCTGGAGCTTGCCGATCTCGTTGCCGCCTGCGCCAATGACCTTGACGTCCGGGTTGAGCAGGAAATGCTGAAAGGTCGGGATGGTTTTGAAGGGCTGCGAGAGCAAGGCTTCAAGGTCGCGGCCTTTGAGCGAGCGGTCGTTGATGCGGACGTCCATCAACACTAGCGTGTCTTTGAGTTCGACGAAGCCGAACTTGGTGCGCTGGCCTGAGCCCCAGTAAGCCGGGCAGCTCATAACGAAGATAGTGTCCTTGCCGCGCTGCTGGTTGAGGCGAGTCTGACAGCCGTAGTCGCCAATTGGAAAATGCCGGGCGAAGTCTTCAGTCGAAGCGACCGTCATGCCCGAAAGCGCAACGATCTTGGAGTGAGAGCGGAGAAAATTTCGTCCGATCTCGCTGGGATCGTCTTCGTTGGCAAGAGCAGGCCAGGCGAGCAAAGCGGCAATCAGGAAAAGGGCCTTACGCATGGCAATAGTCCATAGTGGAGTGATCCTCTGGAGATTAGATCAAGGGATTCAACTACTACGAAGATATCTACACAGGAAGGTTGGGTCCTCAAAGCCCCTTCACTAAGGCCTTTGCTCCGGCTACACATCGACAAATCGATAGATCGGGAGGCCGCATGCGGGTTGACATCCGTTTCATTGATGAACTGGGAAAGCCTTCCACGGATTATGTCGAGGGATTCCCCGTAGTCGACGTCCTTATCGAAGTCGGCTTTGAACGACCGGCGGACCCAAACGCGGCTTTTACACCGCAGTATGTCCAAACGCGCGCACTTATCGACACCGGCGCAAATTACACCATTATCAGACCAGACTTGGCGATCGACAAACCACAAGTGAGCACTACGACGGCCCATAGCATGTTGGGACAAGGCTACGGCTCCGTGCACAACGCACTTTTGGAAATCGTCGGCTTTAAGCCCACCGTCTTGGAGGTGGCAACGGCCCCTCTGAAGTCGGTTCAGATCGTTCTCGGACGAGACATGCTTTCCAAGTACCGGATGATCTACGATCCGCCCAATGGAGTCTTCTACCTAGAGGGCTGAAACGGTGGCGCAGCTTTGGTGCGGGCGATTGAGCCCGGCAACCCCGGAGCAACGCGAGGCGCTCCGGGGTTTGAGGGGCTCACTAGGCTGATCTTCGCTCAGGGAACGAGACGACATTTGTTTCGCCCGGCGGGTCATCCGTACCGTTGCGCTGTGAAACCTTGAGCAGGGACCCGATGACGGACCGTTCCCACAAACTTTCGAGAACGTCTTCAAGTGTATCCTTTAGCTTGCTCTGAGACGTGAACCACTTTTCCAGGTGGTTCGCGACACGTAGCTTGAATCCGGATCCTTGGCCCCATTCGCCCGCACAAACCGGCCAAACGGAAGCTTGTGTGAGCGGCTCCCGATAGACTTCGACGGCCGCACGCTGGGCCGTATCCAGGAACGACGCTCTTGCTGATTGGGCCGAAACGGCGATCTGATCAATCGACCGAGCCGCGAGTTGCAGGTCGTTGTCCGCCTTGAGCGACTTGATGAAGGCGTCGAAGCCGTTGAACCAAGTGTCGCTGCGCAGCTTGGCATCGCGAGCGGCGCCCACGCCAATCAGGTGAACGATGTTGAGGCCCGAATACTCTCCTTTTCGGCGGGTCGCCGCCCAAAGAGTTGATGCGTATCGGACGCCTCGTACAGTGCTCAAAGCCTCAGCGTAAGCCAGCTTTTCGCGAGCACCTAAGCGCCGATTGCCGTCAAGAAACGTTCTGAGCCGGTTCGCTACCTCCTCGATCGCGGCATTTAGGGCTTCAGCTTCATGGTTCTCGATGATCTCCTGCACCGCTGCACATAGATCGAATAGCCGCGCCTCGACGGTCTTCCTCATCGCCGAAATCTGCTTGAACAGTTCTTCGCGGATTTGCTCTGGTGTGTCCGCTTCGACATTGAAGAAGATCATTGGAACGCTGCTCAGGCCATCGGCGCTAAGTTCGCTGTCCACCTGGATACGCTTGAATTCGTATCCTTCAGCATCAGTGAGCGCCGGTTCGCCTGAGTCGTCCTTCATGGCGCGTGCCTCGCCCGCACGCGGGAGCGCAAGCACCGAAACCTTGCCGCTGTCCAGCTTCTCTGAAAACGTCTCACGCATATGTTGCAGCAAAATACGCGTGCTTGTTCCTGGCGCGTCGTTGAAGCGTGAACAGAACACAACGGTCGTGCGTGGATCCTTCAGTCTGGCATCTAGGTCTTCGCGGACCGCAACGTCGTCGACGCCCTTCGTATCGATGACGGAGATAGTGAATTCACCGAAACTGCGGCTAAAATCCGGAATAATAAGATCGATGTTTCGCGGCAACGAAACATCCTTTAGTCGACCGTTGTTGACTTCCTTGAATGTTTCGGTGACCCATTCCATCGGATTCTTGCGCGTCGAACTATCGTACCAGATCTCGCGGCAGGTACGAGCGTCGATGTCCATGAGACCAAGGACGCGAGTCCTGAATTCCTCTTCGGTGCCGCATGACCGCGCTAGATCGATGACCGGATCGTGCCATGTAACCTTGCCGTCGAGCGTTTGCCTGCGACGCTTGAGACTCGCCATGTTGCGGATCGCTCGGTCGGCTTCGCGGCTGACGTTGAGGACTTCGCCGTTTTCACGCTTGTCGCCGTTCAAGCCCAACCACTTGGCAGTGCAAAAGTCCGAGACCAGCTCACGCAGCTCAGTTTCCGTCATCGGGACAATGGAAATGCCAAACTCGGGACCGCGCTTGATGTGCACCTCGCAAATCGTCGTGCCTCCACCGCCCGTTTCGAGAATTGGCCGATTGATCGGCTTGTCGGCCAAGGTGGGCGGAATGAGCAGGTCGAAGATGAAGCTGATCGCGGTGGATTTTCCGACGCCCATATCGCCGATGAACGCGAGATTGTGGTCCAGACGCGTCAGGAATGTCGAAGCGCGCTGCAACGCTTCACGATGCCGCTCAATCTGACGGCGCAGCGGCCAAGGGCGCTCGTCACTGTCGAGAAACTCTGCGATTCGGCCAAGTGTTTCCTCGGCGATTTCGAGGCACGCCAATTCCGGGTTCCAAAAGGAGGGCGGCTCGACGTGGAGCCACTGCCTGGCGGTATAGGCCTTAAAGTCCGCGGCGCGCTTTGATCCGAGTTGTGACAGAGCGTCGAGCAGCTTGTCAGCTTCTGCCGGTGATGGTGTTTCTCCCTTTTCAATACGGGAGATCCGGCTTTGGTCGACGCCCGCCTTCTCGGCTAGGACAGCTTGGGTGACGTCAGTTTCGGAACGAAATCGGGCGAATGGTGACGGCGAAAGAATGGGCGACATAGGCAACCTCCTTTGCAAGAACAGTTGCATATATGCAAATTAAAATGAGAAAGTCAATGCGAACGACTATGAGTCGCTAGGTGCTTTCTTAAGCCGCTGATTCTAAGCGAATTTTCTGACTTGGCTTTGCGCAGGTGGGATACATTTGCGCTGGTTACGTGCCCACCGGCTTTGGCAGTCAAGGCCGCGACCAAATTGTGGAGTTGGGGTCCCCGCGTGCCGCGATCATTGCCCCTTGCGTGGGCTTGCCTTGTCGATGGCACGTCAGCCCTTCCTGGTTTCGGAAGGACAAAGCTGCATTGTCGGAAGCGTCGACCCGATTCTGAAAGAAATGTCGTTCCAAATGAAGAGCTTAGAGGGTGTTCAATCGGACGAAATAGACTGACGATTTGCGAAGGGCTGGCGGCGTCTCGTTGCGCAGTCCCAAGCCAGGGCTGCTTGCGGAGTTTGGCGGCTTTGAACGCGTGGGGATGATAGCCCAATGGCTCTTAGATATGCGGGCAAGAGGGAATCAAAGACACCTACACCCCAGGAGCTTCGGGCAGGATTTAACAGCATGTGCTGATGAACCCGATGTTGCTGTCAAAGGAAGGGTATGGCGCGGTCGGCCGGACCATTGAAGGCCAACCCACCGGCTGTCGCGCAGCAACTACTGCTTTTCCCGCTAGCTATCGCGGACAACTTGTGCGCAGCGAATGAACGAGATCGCGGGATCGTAGAGGACGGGCAGATTCGGCGTGATCGAACCCCGCCGCGGGCCCCCTATCCCTAAGCAAAATTCTCCCCAAAAAGAGCAAGGAATGGAGAGCGATAGCGATTGCTTAAGGAGAGGATCGCGTCAGGTCTAGGAGACGTTGACCTGACGACACAACAACGAACGTTTAGGCTGCTTCTGCGAAAATAATACCTTGTCAAGCCAGCAGCAAGAGTCATGAAGGCCTAGACTGGGAGCGTTTGCTCACATCGAGAATCAAGACGTTCTTGCGCGGATAGCGCAGCTCCAAGAGCTCGATCAAGGCCTCGAAACCCTTATCCCTATGTCGAACGTCAGGATCTATCGTGATCGTTCCCGTTGTGAAGTAATTCACTTCGCAAATCTTGATGTGATACTTCGTCATCCGCTTGACGCGATAGTTCAGGTCCATGAGCTGGCGCAATTGCTTTCTGAGTTCGGGAGGATCCTCAGGCCAGAACATTGGTTTTGCGTTATTTGGGCCGGGCATTGGCACCCCCCAATGAACTAGATGTTGGTATGTTGCGGGCGGAACGCGGCTGAAGGGCGGGTCTAGTTTCGAGCCATCGTTGCGCATCATCAAGAATTACGATGGTACGTTGCGAGACCTTCACGGCTCGCAGGCGACCCTCTCGAATTTCTTTCCACGCGGTTGTTAGACCGATGCCGGCCCATCTTGCAAAATCTTTGACTGATACAGCCGCAACGCGTGTTGTTTGATTGTCAGACATGAGTCCTCTCAGTTTGATCCACCTCACTGGCGGAATTCGCGATATAGCGGCCATGAATCGCGGCGATGATCGGCGATTGGCTTTCCGTCTCCTGAGTTGGTAGCGTTAAACCGCTTGGTAGATCTGAACTTCGCCACTGGGCTGGCGGAGGCAGTAGGCGGCCCAAGCTTCGGCAAGCTGTCGTCGCTTCTCGAATAGATCTCCGCGCCGGTATGCGGCTTCCACCTTATTCGAAATTGTGTGAGCCAAAGCCATTTCGACGACTTCGTTCGGGAAGTCGGTTTGTTCGGCTGCCCAATCGCGGAACGTCGAGCGGAAACCGTGCGCCGTGATATCAGTTCGCTTTAACCGACGAAGCTTCATCGCGAAGACCATGCCACTAAGTGGACGGCGCGCCTTGCCTCCCGGAAAGACGTAGTCGCTCATTCTGATCTGCCTCATCTCGGTGAGGATCGCCAGAGCCCGCTTACTTAGGGGAACGCGATGATCGCGTCCCGCCTTCATACGCTGCGCTGGAATTGTCCAGAGACTCGCGGCCTCATCAATTTCATCCCATTGCATCCGTAACGTCTCGCTGGTGCGGGTCGCAGTCAGGATGCAAAATTCAAAGGCTCGCGCCGCGACAGAAGCTTCCTCACGAAGGTCGCGCATGAAGGCTGGTAATTGGCCGAATGGGAGTGCAGAGTGATGCTTGACAGCTGCCACCTTTGCCCGGCGCGGCAAGAGATTGTCGAGGAAACCCTTCCAGCGCGCCGGATTCTCTCCGTGTCGGTAATCATTGATCCGAGCCCAATCGAGGACCTTCTCGATGCGCCCCCGCACGCGAGAGGCCGTCTCCGTCTTTTCGTTCCAGATTGGCCTTAGTACCTTGAGCACAAGTTCGCGGTCGATGTCAGCGACAGGGGTGTTTTCGAAGACCGGATAGACGTAAGTTTGAAGGGTGGCGGTCCATTGCGCCGCATGCTTTGTGTTTTTCCAACCCGCTCGGTGCGATTCGATGTAGGCTGCCGCGCATTCTTGGAATGTAATGGCGCGTGCTGCCGTCGCGTGCGCCGCCTGCTTTTCCTTTAGCCGTTCCTCGATTGGATCGAGGCCGGCCTGTCGAACCGTTCGGCATTTCTCCGCCCTTTCGCGCGCTTCGGCGAGCGTGACGGAGTGTGCGGGGCCAAGCCCCATGTCCCTGAGTTTGCCATTGCTCCGGTATCGATAGATCCAGCTTTTGGCATTGCCAACGCCAACTTGCAGGTAAAGCCCCAATCCGTCCGGGTACATTCCTGGCTCAAGATTCTGCTTCACCTTCAACGCCGAGAGCTGTCTTATCCGGACCATCCGCTAACTTTCGTGCCCATATTCGAACCCATATAGCGGGAAGGAATTCAGTTGACGGGCAGCGAACTCGCGCGATGCAGTTTCTGGAGGTTATGCCTTGATGCGGAGGGGGTTAGCGAATTGCGGCGAACGGAGGTGAACTATCTAGATGAAAGCCTTTTCGGACACTCTCTCCGCCACCCGCTCAAATCAATGGCGCCGGCTTATTCGCCTTGCGCACCAGCAATCGTCGCCAAGCGTCCGAGCAGGGCCGCCTCGGCCTTGGGAGTCAGACGGTAGCCTTCCGCCATCTCGACGATGTCGCCACGGGCGACGCACGCGTCCCACCAGTCCCTCACAAAGCCCTCGGCGTACCCGCGCGTGTTGAAGCCGTAAGGTTCGGTGACAAGGTCGAAAGCGATCATCAGCTCATAACAAGGCGAGTCGTAGGAGGTGCTGGTCTCGGGACGGCCCACGAAAGCTTCGAAGGATCTGGCCGTACAGAGGCTCGAATAAAGCCAGAACATCAGTCCATACATCAGGTGCGAGCGCTCGTCGTCGTGCAGGGCAAAGAAACCTTTCTCGTCCACGATCTGCCGGGCCAAGGCTCGCAACATTCGCTCGCCGTGCGGCAGACGGTCGCCGACGGCGGCCAAGGCTCGCACCAGGATTGGCGATAACGTTCCCCGCTCGACGGTCGCGATCGCAGCGGCCCGATCCTCCTCAGCAGTGTCGTACTGGGATTCTTCGACCAAGCCTCGAATGAAGCTCTCGAAGTCCGGTGCAATGACGGCGATGCGGTAATCATCCTCCTGGTCGACGTACACGACCTGCGGCTCGCCCCGCTTTCCGCAGGTCCGGTAGTCCAGCATAATCAGTTCGTGGCCCCCGGCCGGCGTGTCGGCGATTCCAACGCCGATCGGTGGGTAGCCCCATTCCTCGATCATGAACTTGGCGCCAAACTTCCCGGCGAGCGAATATGTGGACGTGCGGCCAATGGCGAACAGCCCCTCGATAGCCACGTGGTCCTCCGCCCAGCCTGTACGCTCCTTCATTGGGTGGCAGTTGCGCTTGACCATTCCGCCATTGTGGCGCCGTGCGAGGTCGACATAGGCCGCCGGCAGCCGATACCCACCGATTTCATGCTCAATGGAGGCGATCAACTCATCGGTCGGCGGAGGCTCGACATAGTTCTCCAGGGAATACGGACAGTCGTCCCAGAAGCCTTCGAAATCGAAGTCGTCAAAGAGCCGTTTCGTCGTCATTCTCATTACCCCGTCATGTACGAGGCGTGTCTACGCGCCCAGTCGCCAGGACCGTTGATTGCCATTCTTCGGAATGAAAAACAGCTTATACGTCAATCAGGATTGACTGACACTCTCTCCGCCATTTGCACGATTTTGTACGCCAGACTGCGATTTAGGATACCTACGAACCGTGCAATTCCCGGCGTGAATGCGCCGGGGTATATGCGCGGTGCGGTCGAGGCGCTTAGTTGCTTTCATTGCTGGGCAGCGGCTTCATATTCGTGGGGTCATTGCCCTCAGGAGCTTATTCCGTGCCGCAAGCCACCCCATCAGCGCAGAGCCGATCCCTCCGTTCCCGTGCAGAGTTAGCCTCCGTCATCATAACCGCCTATGAGCGCATCGAACGGGACCGGCGCCGCAACTGCTGGATCTATGTGCGGCCCATGGAAGAAGCGCTGGCCGAGGTTGATGCCCTTGTGCAACGAGCGGAAGAGGGTGAAGTCCTGCCGCTCCTTGGCGTGCCATTCGGCGTCAAGGACAATATTGACGTCGAGGACATGCCAACGACAGCAGCCTGTCCGTCATTCGAATATAGGGCTGCGCGATCGGCCGGATGCGTCGAGAAATTGACGGCCGCGGGTGCGATCTGTCTAGGCAAAACCAACCTGGATCAGTTCGCAACCGGACTGTCCGGCGCTCGGTCCCCCTATGGCGCCTGCTCCAGTGCGGCGAACGATCTGTATGTCTCCGGCGGTTCGAGCTCCGGCTCGGCTGCTGCCGTAGCATCCGGCCATGTTGCCTTTGCTCTCGGCACAGATACCGGCGGCTCGGGCCGGATTCCCGCAGGCTTCAATGGGATCATCGGGATCAAGCCAACCGTCGGCCTCGTCTCATCCCGGGGGCTTGTGCCGAACTGTCCGACGCTCGATTGTCCCTCGATCTTCTGCAATTCCATTGGCGAGGGTCGAATTCTGCTCGGGTTGATCGAAGGATTCGACGACAGCGATCCCTTTAGCCGCCAACGGATTGCCTCGTCCTTCCCATCGCCTCGCAAATTTCGGTTCGGCCAGGTCCCCGTCGGTCATCTCAATTCATTCGGCATGCCGGAATGCGATGACCTTTACAGGCAGGCCTGCACGAAGCTTTCGGGACTGGGAGGTCAAGCCAGGAACATTGACTTCGCGCCTTTCGCCGAAGCCGGTGAAATGCTCTTTTCAGGGCCTTGGATTGCCGAACGTCATGCGGCGATCAGCAAGCTCCTGGATATCGATCATGGAGACCTGCTTGACGTCATCCGCAAGGTGCTGAGCGGAGCTGCCCGGTTTTCCGCAACAGATGCATTCGCCGCGCAACATAGGCTTTGGAAGCTGCGACGCCAGATCCAAACGCTTTTCGAGGAGATCGATGTCCTGGTGGTACCAACCGCGCCACGCCCCTTCACGATCGCGGAGATGATGGAAGATCCCATCGCGCTCAACAACCGCCTCGGCTACTATTCCTATTTTGCCAATCTCGTGGACTTGTGCGCGGTGGCAGTTCCCAACGCAACGCTCGGCAACGGCATGCCGATGGGTATCACTTTGCTGGCGCCTGCGTGGCGTGATCACGCTCTTCTCGACCTTGCCGAGCGATGGTTGCCCGATGCGAAGGCCGGACTGTTCGATCTAAGAGTATTTCCGCAGGCCGCCTCCTAGACGACTTCGAGATCGAGAGCGCGCAGATTGAGGATCACAATCAGGCCCCGGTGATAACGGATGACGCCTCTTGCCTGCATGCGGGAAAGCTGCACCGTCACCCATTGGCGGGTTGAGCCGATCAGATTGGCGAGATCACCATGCGTGAACGGGATCCCGATCACGATCTCGCGGCCCTGCTGCGAACCGTAGATCTTCGAGAGGAAGACCAACAGACGATGC
>Ga0214545_1003949_pt1 | contig 28013 bp, 5 predicted proteins | sample CNSS4metaG_FD_160064 | JGI IMG/M metagenome (GOLD analysis project Ga0214545, IMG submission 160064) | Root nodule microbial communities from cowpea collected in UCLA plant growth center, Los Angeles, California, USA - CNSS4 | ecosystem: Host-associated > Plants > Roots > Nodule | place: USA... | reverse complement strand
AGTCTAAGTTCCACATTGACTAGAAATGAGAAAGTAGAGCACTATATAAGAATTAGGACCCATAAACCTATTGCCTTAAGGTTTTGGGTTGAGAGTGGTGTCAGTGTTTAGGCTCAGATCTCATTGGTGTCATTTGATCAAAGAGCTCATTTTTTTTGCCTTTGAGTTCAAGTGCCTAACATGGGGTGTCTAGCATTGAGCATTGCTTTTGCGGATGTGGCCCTTTTGGCTTATTTCCCCCTACTTATTCATGAGTAGGGAACCTTTGGTTTTACAAAGTGCAAAATGTATATTTGAAGACTTTGGGTTGCTTGGGCTTTTTAGGAGCTCTTCATTCTCCTACCTGGATCTCCATCTTCTTTCATTGTTCATATTTTCACTTTTGGTTCTTCATGAAAATGAAGACCTAAACCCAATTTGTTGAGGTTAGATGTAACAAAGTCTCATGTAAATGGTATTATTTATATTTATATATGTTTTTCCATTCGATATTAGTATTTTATTCATATGATTAATGCTTGTTGTGATTTCATAATCCAAAGCTTGATAATGAAACTTATATCTAGGAATGGAGTTTGACTTATTAGTTGTCTTAAACATCTATTGTGAAAGCAAGTTTATTTTATTAAGTGCTCAAGGAATTTATTCTTAAAGAGGAAGTTTGGGCTCAGTCTAATAAGGAATTAGGATTTAAGTAAACTTGTGAGTTGACGTTAGCATGCAATTGAAAAGAAAGTGAGTGATTATATGCAACTAAGTGAGGTTCAACGAAGTCTAACACTAATAATGGCGTATCATATTGATTTTAATCTATTTCACATTCCAAAAGTTTGTAAAAAATCCCAAAAAAATGTTATTTATTTTTGCATGGTCTTAATTCCTTAAACATCAACACAATTTATGGATTCTTTTGTCTAAATTAGTAGTGGTATTTTATTGACGTTGTTAGAAAAAATTATTTTATTTAAGTTGTGAGAATTATTTTTGTTTTTTTTTTGTTAAAATACCTTTTTGGTCCCAATTTTTGGTCAAGTTTTGTCAAATAAGTCCTAATTTTGGTTTTGTGTTCAAATATGTCTTAATTTTACTCATTTTTTTCAATTAGATCTTTTTTGCTAACACCGTTTAAATCATTAACAACCATGAACAGTGATTGTCACATGTCATTTCGTGATTATTTTGAATTTATTTTTATTTTTTTAAATGTCCACATGCCAACCCAACAGTGCCACGTGTCAAAATTAATGTTTTATATTCAATTTGTCCCCTATATTTGTTATTTTTGTTCAATTTAGTCACAATTTTTGTTAACATGAACCAATTTGGTCCCTTTCTAAATTGAAACCAAATTTAATTTTTATATTAAAATTCACATTTTTATTAAATATTTTTATATAATATATTAAAATTCACATCATTATAACTTTGATATAAAAAATAAAGGGTTAAGTATGTTTTTATTCCCTGAATTTGGCTAAAAGTTGGAATTCGTCCTTGGTCAAAACTTTGATAAATTTTGGTTCTTAAACTTTAAAAATGAATGAATATAGTCCTTTTAACCCAATTATGTTGACTTTTTTCAACATGTCGAATGTGTTTTATGAATGAATATAGTCCTTTTAACCCAATTATGTTGACTTTTTTCAACAAGTCGAATATGTTTTATGTTAATATTGGAGTTATTTACGTAGTTTGACACGTTCTCGACTCAATATTTATTGAGAGATGCGTTCGAAACCTAAAAAAAAGTTAATAAAATTAGGTTAAAAGGACTATATTCATTCATTTTTAAAGTTTAGGGACCCAAATTTATCAAAGTTTCGGCCAGGGACGAATTCTAATTTTGGGTCAAAGTTCAGGGACTAAAAACATACTTAATCCAAAAATAAATTTGGTCACATATTCGATAGGGATAAAATTGGTCAATTTTAAACAAAATTTGGACTAAATTAAACAAAAATAACAAATATAGGGACAAAATTGAATATAGAACATTGACTTTGACACGTGACATGCTATTGGGTTGACACGTGGACATTTAAAAAAAATTCAAAATAACCACGAAATGACACATGACAGCCATTGTTCATGACCATTAATGATTTAAACGGTGTTAACAAAAAATGACCCAATTAAATAAAATTGACCAAAATTGAGACTTATTTAAACACAAAATCAAAATTAGGACTTATTTAATAAAACTTGACAAAAATTAAAAAAAAAAAGGTATTTTAACTTTTTTTTTATCTAAACTTTCACTCGATATTAGTCATGGTTCTCACATGCAGAGTTTGACATTATTTTAAAGGATGTGAACTAGATTTTTGTATTTGACTTTATTGCAGTTATTTTTTTTGTAAGACTATATTTTCATTATCTACATCACATTTCTTGTTGATAATATGTTAGTATTTCTTTTCTAATGTTGATTACAAAAATATTATCAATGCATATTAAATGCATATCAATACAACAATTTTCAACTTATGGATCAAAAGTTAAAAAAAAAAATCGACCAATAATATTATGAAAATAATCTTGATTAATATTAACTTAAATATAGTTGATATTAACGAAAAGTAATTTTGACCAATTTTAATCGAGAAATTTTTTTGTTAAAATTAGTTAAAAAATCTTAAAAATGTTGACAAAATGAATATCAATTAAAATTAAGTAAACAACATCAAAATTAATTTTTTTTAATTATTCAAAATAATTTTATATTATTTTTTCCCTCTTTGTTAATTGAAAATTTTAAATAATTTAAAATAGGATTAATTTCAATTCAATATATTTAAATGTTATATAAATCATAAATTTTTTATTTAAATAGACAAAAAATATTTAATTATATATATGTTAATGTAAAAAAGTTGATTCAAATATATTTAAATATTATAGAAATTATAAAATCTGCTAATCAAACAAAAGTAAAGATATTTCATACATTTTGAGAAGACAAATGAAAAAAAAAAGAAGAAGAAGAGAACAGTACCAAAAACCATACATTTTTTAAAACTATTTTTCTTCTCCTACTGAACATTTGAACATTTGGCTTTGTTATTTTGAGAGAAAGGATTAGAGGGAGAGAGAAAGGTAGAGATCGAAAGAATTCAAAAGTGAAATTGGTGTTGTTTCTTTGAAGTAATTTAGAGGTGATTTAAAGGGGATTAGAGGGTAAAGTTTGTAAAAATTTGTGACCGATGTGATATATTAAAAAAAACTTGTAATAGAAAAAAATTAGATTACCAAAATGTCTCTATCGTTATAGGTAATATAAAATTATATATAAATAATTTAAAATTATTTTATAAATTTTATTGAATGATTGAAAGTATAAAAAAAATATTTATAAAAAATAATGATACAATATATTTTGTATAAAAATAAATTTAATATATTAGGTGGAAAATAATTAATTTACATAGAAACTTTTTTTTCTTTTTAATAGTAATTTTAGAAGTAATAATTTTTTATTATAACTATAATAAATTATTATTATGGTTAACATATAATTAAGAAAGTGAATTAAAACCACGTGTACTGATTTTAATTGCTAAATCACATGTAACAAAAATTAAATAATGAAGGATAATTTGATAAATTCACTTGTGTCACTTCTAATCTCACTCTAGATGGTGAGATTGAATTTTTAGTCAATCATTCTAATTATCTCTTCCCATCACCTTGTATCATCTCCAAAATACACACTATTCACCTTCTAATCATCTTTCCATTCCATGTGAACAGTCCATTCACCCAAAAGAACAAGCCTCAATCCCAATCCTATCTTCTTTTCCTCTTTCATATTTTGTTTTCATTCTTTGAACGAAACTATGTGTAAACAAGAACATTGTAATTTCCTAAACGCACTCTAGGCACAACTTGTCCTTATTATCACTTAATATTCTGTCGAAAGCATTTTCTTTAATAATATTGAGATGTTTAGATAATTTAAAATATTTTTCCAATTTAATCGTGATTATTTTTAATTAATAACATTATTAATTTTTTGACTTTTCAAGTAAATAACAGATAAATTTTTTTTGGTGAAAAGTATATAACAAATACCAGTAGCAAAAATAAAAAGGAAGTTGTTATCTGAGGTGTGGCCAAATAGCATTGAATAGTTCATTTCTCAAACCACAAAGTAAACCGACACTACAATGCTTTATTCAAATCTTTTCTTTCTATTGTAAGTAATCTCATGCTCAAGTGAAAAAAATTGCTGTTGTTTACGGTAAATTACTCAACAATTTGTAATAAAAACTATATTTTACTAAAATTAAACTTAAACTTTATACAATATTTAATCTTCTTAAAAATCTAAACTTTCTATACCTTTTTGTTTCATATCTCTCAAAATATTTAATCTTCTTAAAAATATTTTATAAAGAAAATAGATAAATAAAATTATCATTGTTGTTTTAAGTTCGTCGGTATATATCATGAATCATGACATACAGATATGCTTGTCTCGAAATTGGAAGTTCCATTATAGTTTTGTTTCTAAAAAAAGTTTTAAAAAATTAAAAAAATATTTTAATTTATAAATTATATAAAATTATTGAATATACAAAATTATTATAATTTTTTGTGGTAATTAAATTGATAAAAAAATGAAGAAATAGAGAAAAAGACAAATAACTAGTTGTAAGGTGTAATGTGTGAGGATAAATAAAAGACAGTGACAGAAGAAGGCATGAAGAACGTGCGCGTTGGAATGCCTAGCGTCGTCCACTTGTCCAGAAGCAGCCAATTATTGACTGTGGCTCACATTTTCCTTTCATCATTTGCTTTCCAAGATTCTCTTAGGATTGACCTTCTTCTACACATTGTTTTTTTCTATTCACCACCCCTTTCTCTTAGATCTCTTACAATCACTTATTATCATTACAATAATCTTTCTTCAATCAACTTTGAATAATTCTCATTCTTGTCTTCTCCATTTCATTTGCAAACCCTAATGGTGAAATTTGTTATGTCAATCATGCAATTACCCTAACCCTAACTCATGGACGGTGAAAACCAACGTGGATCCAAACCCACCATATAAAAAACATCTTTTGAATTGTTCAATTTTGCCACCTCCCAACACCCATGCTTTCACCTACTTCTCTATGTCCACCATTATTATTTCCAAACTTTAAAGACCCTACGCTTCTTGCCCATTAAATTATTCTTTTAATTATTGTGACTTAGTGTAGAAATAGAAATGAAAAATACTGTTTCGAGGAAATGGAATAGTAATAAAAAATATGTAGAAAGGGTATTTGAGTTTCTTTAATTGGGTAGAAAAGAGAGTCAAAAGGAAATGAGTAAATTATACTAACAATATTTTTATGTTAAGCACTGTTTGACTTTACTCCATTAGTTTTTTTTAGAAAAAATATTTATTATTTCTAATCTTTTTATTTTCAAAAATATTTATTTTGTTTTTAAAAAAGTTAAAATAAAAAAGCCCACCTTATGTCAATTTAAAGAATATTTTCAAATAAACCTACAATAGTCTCATTACGTAACTGATGACGCATTAATTGACCGTGCTTACATACTATTTGGTTTGAATAAATTTTAGTTGAACTGGAAAATCGTGGCCATTTTTTTGCCTACGTGGAATAATTGTTAGTTGTGGTATATAGATTTTGGTGAATTGTAATTTTAATTGCATTAATTATTATATATATATATATATATTATATATATTTAATAATTATAACAGTCTAGAATATATGATTGGTGAAAGATTGTTAATATGATTTTAATTTTGAAAATATTAGTTTTAACTAATTTTGTTTTAATAATGTTTATATGTTTTAAAATTAGATAATTATTTTACTAATTTAAAAAATATGTATAATCCTTATAATTTTTTAATGTTATAGATATCAAAAATGGTGTTATCAAAAATGGTTTTTTAAGGCGTTTTATATATACATTTTTTTTACTAACTTTTAGGTAGTTTTTGTTTCTTTTTTATATATTTTAAGGCGTGTGTTTAGCGATAATTTATAACATTTTATTTTACTAAATTGTATACATTTTTTAAAAATTACTAAATTTAATTTATAATATATAATGTTTACATAGTATTATTTTTTTAAAAGGTATTGCATATATGCATTTTGTCTTACTAGTTGTCTTATATATATTTGTTTTTTTTTTATAATATATATATATTTATATTTTTTTATATATATATATATATATATATATATATATATATATATATATATATATATATATATAGATAGATGTTGGTAACAATGTATATACATTCTCTTTTATGTTTTTTATATTTTTCTTGTAATTAATTAGAAAAATATACTTAAAAACAATGTTTTAAACTTACTTTTATTTTATTTTATTTAGAATGATATATAATAAAAAATTTCAAATAATTTAACTTTGTTTTCTATATCAATTTAAGGAGTTATAGATATTTAGATAAAAAGTAATATATATGGAATTTTTAGTAGCACCTTAAAGGAAAATTTTGTTTGTTCAAAGGAAATTGTAACTATTTTGACATAGTACAATGAAAAACAAATATGAATACCAATTTTAAGAAAAAATAAATAAAAAGAAATCAACAACATGATTTTAGCATTGGAAACAAATTCGATCTTACATGTAAAAGAATACTTGGATTATATAAGTTGTCTACATTAACTTGCATAAATAATTTTAATCCTAATAATAATACTTACAATTATTTTACTTGTGTTCATGAATTATATAAGTTGTCTGTATTGACTAATATGAAAACTAATATTTGGAAGTTAGGGTTTGGTTGGAGAGAGCTGATTTATATCTCATTCATATTTATAATCAATATGATAATATCACTTGTATTGGACCTAAAACATTTATTAACTTATATCAACGATTAAAACCAATTGGTACCATGAAGACACTTAAGTTCAAAGTATAACAATAAATGATGAATGTATTTCCATATGTTATAAGGCATAACATAAAAAATTAAATTATTTTTTTTATTAATTTGAAGAAATTCTCACTCACCACTTTCATAATATGTTAAATATTATTGCATTGAGAAGAGAATTTTTAGTTCAATCATCTATCATATTTTATTCAACTTTTAAGGTAAGACAATGTAAAGTTTTTTTTTTTTGTGACATTAGTATATTTTGTAACATTTTAGGATTGTTAAGAAGTTGAACTTATATATCGTTAAAGGTGTTAACATCAAATTCTCTTATTCTTTTTTCCTGGTAGAAAAGATTATCTCATGCAAAATAAATTTGTTGTATATGATTTTGATATAAAATTTATGCATGTCCTTATTGGATAAGAGGAAATAACACATGATTCCAAAATAATGAACGATGACCTTAAAAGGGATGATGCACTAGTTATACCTAAAGGTTAACTAATTTTGTATAGGTATATGTCGTATGTTATCACATAGCAATCAACATGTTTTTTCTATTTGTAGAAAAGTACTACTTTAGGATATTGAAATTATGTTAAAGAGATAAATAAGGTGTCACATACACTATTAAAAAAATATTTGCAAAGAGATATACAAAACTCATGATAATTGTTTGACCATCATCATTTATCATTCAGAATTGCCATTAAGAGAGCACTTGATGTATTGGAAAACAAATTATCATATTGAAACAAAGACATGTTAGGAATCAAAACGAGTTTAAGTCTCACATTGAGTAGAGGTGACTTAGGTTTCTTTAGTGTTGAATCTTTGAGGTGAATTTCCCATGAAAGTCTCATCAATGGTACGAAAATTGATTATTTGTCTTGGTAATCGACTTATATGAGTACACCATGGGTGAAGAATCTTAGATTTGACGAATTTCTTATATTAAAAGTCTTCATGACAAGAATTTCAGACAAGTGTATCCTGTTGTGGTATAACAATGGTATGATAAGGTCACCATTAAGATACTCTTCATTGGGAATGTTTTTGCTTAAGGTGATACGAGTTTCTTTAAGGAACGTTGAGAATGTTCAAACTCAAAATCAGCAATCACAAATGCAAAACACGAATTGCATAATTAAAAAAAATGAATAGAAGCACTTAGTTTGAGGGAGCCATGTGAAGGAACTCCATACACTACATTTGGAACGCTTTACTAGAAGCACGAAAGTTGTTTGATCCATGCCACTTGGACTCTTGCAAAATAAGTGAACGAGTTGTCACTTGAACCACCTCTCTCAAGATAATACTCTTGATCAAGAACACTCAACTCTTCAAATTGATGAGATTCATTACTCATCAACCAAGCATGCCCATGTACATTGATTGCCTCCTATTTATAGGGAGTGAGGTTGACTCATTTTTACATGCTTAATGATTGACTAAGTATGATTAAAAGAAGCGTAAGGTGCAAGCTTTCATTAATGCTTAGTGTACAAGAGAAGCTAAAGTAAAAGATGTGTCCCACAAGCTATTAACATGTGGTCCAAGCTTTTCTTTCTCTCTAGTTAAAGAGCTACTATGGTGCTTTCGTCAAGTTAGCTGAGATCTTCAATCGCCACTGCTGAGCGAGAAATCACTATCGTTGAGCGCCTATCTTTAGAAATCACAAATGGGTATATTTCTTTGTGTCATTCTTTACTCATTCTTTATTGCTACCTCCAATGAAGCTAATGTCACTTATTTTTTATTCCATGGTCTGATTTGAGATCTCATAATTGAGATAGTCATGGTTGAAAATGTTTTCACTTAAAGGGAAGTGTATCAATGTAGAAGGGATTAACCCTTGGGAAATGAGAGATTATTGAGAATCCAAGCGTGAGTCAAGTTTTACATTGAACAGATGTGAGAAAGTTAAACACCATATAAGAAAGATTATTCATAAACTCGTTGCATGTTTTGGGTTGAAGATAACGTGGGTTTGACACAAGTTTCATTAGTGTTGAATCTTCTGGTGAGTTTTCTCTTTAAAAGTCTCATCAAAACACCATAATTATTTTAATACAATTAAAAATATAGTTCTACTATGTTTGATTTTGTATAATTTCTCATAGAAAATGAACAATTTAATCAATCATACGTGGACGAAGTAAATTGAGATAGGGATGGAACAAGAGATAAATAAATTTGTCTTTCGAGTTTGTAAGGATAATTGTAGGAAAAAGCTTAAAAGAATATCAAATATGTTTTTTTCAATTGTTTTTGGGTCTTATTAATTTAAAATATGATAATTTAATCTATGTTTACAATTTGCCTTACTCTTTTTTTTTTCTTCAAAGATTATAAGGAACTACCTTTTTTTTAGCCATGAATATTATTCTTGCTTTCTTTAATTTGTTATTTACATAACGTGTTTTTTATACCTGTGAAATTATATTTATGCGAATAAGTGTTTTAGTGTTACAAAAATTTAAATTTATTATTTAAAGTAATGCAATTATATCTACTTATTCAAAATTAAATTAATTTAAATTTTGATAGAACAAATTTATTTTGATTTTACGTTTTAAAATATAACTTTTTCTGTTAATATTTTACAACGATTTTTTTTTCTTTCATTTCATTTCAATTTTAAATTTATTTTAATGTAAATTTATATTTTAACATTTTTTTATAAAGTTATTTTACAAAATTATGGACATTGACAACGATTATTTTATAAACGACTAACGATCTGTGGCGAGACAAAGTATTTAACTCGAGACAACCAGTGGACATTTAAATATTTTTTAATATTTTAATTATTTTTGAGTTTATTTGATTATTTTTTAAATAAACAAATTTGTGAAAACTTATCTGTCTAATCGATTAAATTGTTCATAAATCTTTTATTGTTATTTTTTCCATAATTTAACTCATTTTTACTTTATTCTCTTTATTCTTCTTAATTCAGCCGGTTTCTATTTTTTTTTCTTATTTGTTCTTTTATTTTTTTCACTTTCTAACCAAGCAAAGTTAAGGGTATGTATGGATCAAATTTCAGTTAAATTAAAAATTATAATTAGAATATTTTTTAATTCGACTAAAACTAAACTCCGTAACTGTTTTCCTCCCACTTTATTTATTTTTCTCATCCTATTGTGACACTTAGTTTTGATTACCGACATGTGTGATAAATGTCACCACCACCAAATATGGTCCTCACATATTTTCTTTCCATTATCCTTTTTTTATTTTTCTAGACAAGACAGAGAAAGAGAAAATATTTAATTTAAAAAGAAATGTAACTTTCTACAATTATTTTCTAGTCATTCTTAATTACGTGATTTTAATTTTATTAAATTAAAATAAGTTCATCTTTTAATAAAATATTTGTAATTTTTTAAGTCTAATATAACTGCATGACTCCTCAAGAAAAAAATAGCTACATAATTCGTAAATCTAACCTTAAAATTTTTTTATTATTTTTAAAATTATTTATTTTGGATATAAAAATATACGCATCTGCTAGTTTAATATAATGGAAATAGGAATAAAGAAAAAGCATAATTGTTCTACTAAAAGTAGCTTATCAGAAACCACTGAAATCCAAAATTTCAAGTATTAATAAAAATAGTCTTTTTAAAGCAAGGTTTGTGTTTGAGAAAATATCTTAAATGTGTAAATTTATTTCATTGACAATCACAACTTATGCTTTATTTTTATTTTTTTCATACACACATTTTTTCTTCTTAGAAAGGAAGGTTTGATGTTATAAGGTTCGGACTCGAGAATGATGATGAAAAAGAAGAGGAAGGGGAAGATGTGGTGTAAAGTGGACAAAGAATGAGACCATGAAAATATTGGGAATAATCCAAGTGCGAGTCAGTCTCACATTACATATAATAGACAAAGTTAAACATTATATAAGAATAAAGACCTATGCCTTGAGGTTTTGGAATAAAAATGGTGTCACATGATCTATATGTGTAAGACTAATACCATATATATAAAACGACAATATCTCAATGATCATAATTCATATGAAAAAAAAAAAAATATATATATATATATATATATATATATATATATTTATATATATATATATATATATATATAATCCCAATCGGAAGAAATGTTTTATGAATACACTTTGATTTTATGAATCCATGTAAGATAATTTAAGTATTATTAGGAGGATCATAAAAGATAATTTATCTTAAAACTTTACACAATAAAATTATATATCTTCAGTTAAAAAATACCATATATAAATTTATATAAATTATTATGATTTCTTTTCAAAATAAATCTATTTAAAAAATTACCTAAATAAACTCATTACAATTTTAATTCTAAAACATAGGTTTGGGAATTTGGTATCTAAAGAGTTTAATTATCAACATGAAATAATTGCTCCCATCTCATATGGAAAAAACTACTTTGAATTTGGATTGAATTCCAATTTGATTTTTTCAATTTTTTGTTTTTGAAAAATGAGAAAAAGGAAAGGAAAGAAAATATAGTAGCTGCAAAATAAGTCTTGCATGTCAAGATGTATAGACGGCTAAATAAACACCACTATTAAAAAAAAAGCACGGTAGCAAAGTTGTATAAAAAAACTTTACAATGAAGATTAATTGTTAGAATTGTGGTCAAAAGTTGTACACATGGGAAATGACTAAAAGGCGTTTCAGTATCCCATATTTATCTTCAAATAAAAAATTCATTATTATTCACATATTCAAATATATAAGTATCAAATTTAAGTATCATTCACATTTTCACTGGAATTTCACTCGTACCCGTATATGTTTTTTCATTATTTCAACATCAATTAATTAATTTTGATAAAATAATAAAATATTATAAAAAAGAAAACATAATATTATCGTATATTGAATATCAAATGAGGGTATTCTTGTTTTTTCAATATTAAAGAAATTATAATTATAATTGTATATATTTTAAATTAGGGTACCAATAAAATTTTATGATAATCAAAATATTTATTAAATTTACAAATGTTAATAAAAACTAGTTACTAAATTATAAAAAATATTTTTAATAAAATATAAAAGGAAACAAATATTCAAATGAAAAAATATTGGTATAATTACTGATTTAGTACCCCAACTTTTTGGTTAAGTTCAATTTGGTCCCCATACTTTTGGTTTGTTCAATTTAGTACCCAATTATCTAAAAAGATTAATTTGGTCTTCTCCATTAAGTTGAAGTTAACACCGTATCTATACAGGACACATGTCAAGTCTTTGAATTTAATTTTTTTTTTAATTTTTAATTATTTTTCAAAAGAAGTTAACAACTGCCACACATCACTTTACCATTGTGTCACGTGGCAGCTCACAATCATAACGTGACAGTGGTAGTAGTTGTTTTCAATTTAATTTTCTATTTAAATTTTTGGTTCAATTTAGTACCACAATTTTTTAAAATGATTCAATTTCGTCCTCTCCAATTTAAGACCAAATTAGTAAATAAGCTTAATTACAACTTATATATACATGTTACAATAACTTTTTCTAATATATACATCAAGTCATTTCACCTAAATACTTAAATTATTTTATTTTTTACATTTTTTACCTTTGTAATTTTTTACACATGACATCTTTTACACTTGTAAGAAATAAAATAATTTGAATATTTAGGTGTAGTGATTTGAGGTATAAATTCAAAACAATTATTTTAACATGTATATATAAGTTATAATTAAACTTAGTTACTAATTTGGTCTCAAATTGGAAAGGACCAAATTGGATCATTTTAAAAATTTGGGGTACTAAATTGAAAATAACTATTACCACTGCCACGTGTCATGATTGTAAACTGTCACATGGCGTGATAGTAAAATGACACGTGTCAGTTTTTAATTTTTTTTAAAAAAAATATTTTTTAAAAAAATTAAAATATTTAAAAAAAAATAAAAAAAATAAAAATTTTATGGCTTGACATGTGTCCTGTATGGACATGACATTAACTCTAACTTAACGAGATGGCCAAATTGAATTTTTTTAGATAATTTGGGTACTAAATTGAATAAACCAAAAGTATGGGATCCAAATTGAACTTAACCAAAAAGTTGGGGTATCAAATCACTAATTATACCAAAAATATTTTAAATGTTTCTTTACTTCAATTTTTACAATTTTAATGAAGTCTTTTTTTATACACTTGTAAACCACTTGATCAAAATCACACAAAGAACAAATATTAAACTAATATTAATTGAAATTTAATGTTTCATCTTTTGAACTTCAACATATGTTGGATGATATAAATATGTTAATGAAAATTACATTAAATTATTATATTATAGTAAATAAATTTTACTTAGAAAATTATAGTGATAAAATTACACTAATGATAATGAGTTAAAAATAAAAATAATTATATAAAAAATACCAAAACAATATTCTACATGATAAAAATAAATAACAAATAAAAATATTAAAAAAATTATCAATGTCGTCTCTTAGAAACTATTTTGACAAACCCGTGAATGAAATCACACAAAGAAAAATAAATATGTAATTAAGGATACGGTAAGATGAAAAATATTGTAAAAAAATCTAAGAAAATTTTTCAAATATCAACCTAGTCGAACGATTGAAAGATAACAAAAATTATTTTAACAAAACAAAAGAATTTTTCAAATGAAACAAAAATTAATAATATTCATCCTCCTCTCCATATCCAATTGAAAAAATCAAGTATTACTCATATTCGTACCCAACCAATACAGAAATTTTCCGTCAAAACAAAATAGATTCAGACAATATCCATGAGACTAGTTTATTTGTTATCCTAAAAATGACAACAATTAAATAACATAAACCATCGTTAAAAGGTTCAGAAAAGAGAACGATAATGATTTTATTGAGAACCGTCATTAAAAAGTCTAGGAATTTTTCAAAATGCCCAAATTTATTGTTAATTGAGAATTTTGTACACTAGGACCAAATTTTCAATATGTGAGTACCGAATGAATTTATTTTTATGAATAACATTATAGAGATTTATTGTTAAGAGTTTAAGGAGAGTCGAACTTTCACATGAATAAGATGAACAATATATAAATAAAATTCATAATTTTATCATTTTAAGTTTTTGAATCGAAAATAATGTTTTATTTTTATATAAGTTTGTTCACCGTTCCTTAATGTTGAATTGTTGAATCTCTTTTGGAATAATTTATTTAAGTACTCTTTTAAAAGTTTAATATGGAAAACTTGTTATGAATTAGGTAAAGTTGTGAAATCTTTAGCTTAAGCTACATAGGATAGAGCATTTGTCTCTTTCATACCCTTGTGGTCAACCCAAGTATAGTAGTAAAACTCAGTCTTCTTTCTTTTTTGTTCACAGTTCTTCATAAATTTACCAAGATTTATGTTGTCTACGTATCTTGTATTAATGGCTAAGATACTTACACTTTATTTATTCTTTAATGGATTCCTTAACTAGCTTGCTTCATCATCATCCATTGTGATTTGTGATGAACCCTACGGCATCCATGTTTAATTAATAAGGGAGCCTTTTAATTTAAATTTGACATAGTATCAAGTTAAAGCAAAAATATTAAACACAAATAAAGCAAACCAAATGCTTCTAGACAAACCAAAAGTAGTTGTCATAAATTAATTTCATATTTCATATTCAAAGTTATCTGGTGACTATGATATAACAGATTTGATATTTCGTATATTGTAATTAATTGTTTGGTACACCACCAAATTATATGATTTTTTTATTATATATTGTCTATCATATTGTGTTCCTAGTATCAATGTCTTTTTATTTCTATGCCATCATATTACGAAATTTTGATAATTAAAAATATTTTTTTCCAATTAAAAATATATTATTATCTTCTGAATTTACGAAGCATGGTTTATATTATTATTTTCCCTTTTATTTATTATGTTACTTTTTTTCTTACAACCTATCCAACACCTAACATAACAAGTCTTTCATTAATTTTTTTTTTTTCAAAATGGATGGACGCTTTAGAAAAGGAGTTGTTGAGTGTTGAATAAAAGTTCAAAAAATTTAAGAATAAAAAAAATTAGAGCTTCTATCCATAAAGCAATGAGATATTAGAAGTATAAAATTGGGGACGATGATCTCTGACGTTACGGAAATAATTCATAAAATAAAAAAATAAACAGTAGACCAGACAAGTGGAAATATAAAAAAAGGGATACCAAATAAAATATTAAAGAGAGAGGGGTTAGTTTTGCACATGGGAAAGTGGTATATGCACGTGCTCCACCACAGAAAAAAAAAGTTAAATAAAAGTTCATGCACACACACACATCGAACTTTGAGAAAAACGTGACCCAATAATTAAATACCCATAAAAATCTTAACAAACATTACATCATCCAGATAAATAACCCCTCACCTGTCAATAAAATAATTAATTCAACTTAGTGGTAATATTTTCTTATTATTTATTAATATAAATATATAAATCAGCTAAATAAATTTTAATATTTTAACAAAAGGTTCATAATTTTTTTTCTAAACTTAGTTGAATTAAGAAATTGGTATTTTGGAAAGCAGTGGAGTTAACTCGTTATGAGATGAGAGACAAAACACACCAACTTGTTAGGGACCACAATAATCTATCAGACAACAACGCGTCGTTTTCTGTACTTTAATCCAATTTACAAATAGTGAAAATTATAAATTTTATATCCACAATCACTCGGCTTAAAGAAAAAATCAATCCAGAAAATCTTTCATCTCAAGAGATTTAAATCACTTAAATTTTTTAATAATATTTTACATTAATTTTTTAATTATACAAATTTATTATTAATAAATTAAAATATATTTTATTTAGTAAAATACGCGTTAGAAAGCAAAAACATAATTTATCTATTTAAAATTAATTATAACATGTTTTTGTAATTATTAAAATTGTTATTTTAGTATAATAGAAATGCAAATACATATTTATACAGGGAAAAATAATGTGTATTCACTACCTATTATAGTAGTAAGGTATGAGTCATTAAAATGTAATATTTTTTTATCAAAGAAGTATAACTTATTTGATTGAGCAATTAATTGTTGTGAATTGTTTTACATATATCTAATTTGATTATGAGAATTGTATTTTAATTCTTTATTTAAAAGCTAACTAACTTGTTAGTTAATATTTTATAAGTTAAATGGTTTATTAATTAGTATGTTCACTCGTACACTATTTAAACTTTGAAATAGAGTTATTATTTAATCAAGCTGTTATTGTTTTCAAGTATTTATATTTTACACATAATTTCTCTAAACGCGTTATTGAAAATGAAAATATGTACAACTACTTATATTTTATACATAATTTTCCTAAACGCGATATTGAAAATAAAAATATGAATATTGAAAAATCTTAAAAAAAATTTGGAGATACCCGATATAAGACTAAAAAAATATTTAAATTGGTAAATCAGAAAAAATATTTAAATTGTTAAAATAAATTAAAGGATTGACTTTTTATATTTAAATTATTAAAAGTCATTATATAAAAAAATGTGATAGTTTAGCCGGTTGGAGTTTGTAGTATGAGCAATTGGGTTTTCGATCGATGAAAACTAATTTTAAGAGTTATTTTTGTGAAGGAAAATTTAGATCTCGATTGATGGTATTTAGTATAATTGTAATGACATGTAAATATATGCTTGTTTAAAATTAGGAGTGACTCTCTGGGAGAGCAGTGAGAAGTGGTCTGGAAGCTCTTAAGAATAGTGATGAGAAGTGTCATCATATATATACTTTGTCGGAAAAACTTTCAAGGAAAATGATGGAAAGTGACATGTGTACTTTGTCAAGGAATACCTAAAGGAAAGTGATGGGAAGTGAAATTTGTGTACTTTAACGGGGAAGCTTTTGAGGAGAGTGATGGGAGGTGATACCTGTGTACATCGTCAGGGAAGCAATCAAGAAGACAAGAAGAGTGATGTGAGGTGGCACCTGTGTACTTCGTCGGGAAATCTCTCGAGGAGAGTGATGGGATGTGATATTTGTGCATGTCGTTAGGGAAGCTCTCGAGGAGAGTGTTGAAAAATGGCACTTGTGTACTTCACCGCTAAGAGTCTTGGGGAGCAGCAGAAGTGGACCTTATCTGTACGACTTATGAGAAGCAAGATGGGTGGTTGGTGAGTGGTTCTTGGTAAGCTGCGTGTGAGAGTTATCGTGGAAACTTGGTTTGTAATGTTGTGTATTATTAATTGTGATTATATGTTTTGAATTGTTATGTGAAACAATAAACTTTGTGAATGGTTATGTGAGACAACCAATAAAATTGAATGATGTTGTGAGACACAGGAGATATGAAAGGTTTAGGTGAACTTTTATATTATTATTGATGTCTATTATTGTTTATGATGTTTTTGTTAGTCCACCCTAGCATGTGTACTTTTGACTATTATGATCGTATAAGTGTTGTCGATATACGAGATTAGATGTTGATATGGATGCACAACGGTAAAAAGCATAGTGTTTGTTTTGGCAAAGAACTTGTTTTGTATTTGAGCTTGTTTTAGATAAGGGTTATTTCGAAGTAATTTACACTTTGACTTAATTCTAGATTTTTTTTATCTTACTCTTGAATTATTTGGACGAATAAATGAAAGTTTCGATTTTCCATTTTGAATGGTGATATTAGTGTTTATATATATATATATATATATATATATATATATATATATTATGTTGAAATCAATTTATGTAATTTTAATTAATGAATTATGGTGTATGAATGATGAATTGTGAAAAACAAATGAATATGATTTATGGTTGATGATAATGTAGACATGTTTACCAAGAAAATACCATTATGTGTTGTGTACTACAATGTATTGAATTTGAGGATGATTATAAAGGGACTATTTGACTTTATTTATAACCGAACTCATATAAAAAAGTATCATCAAGTGGAAAGAGTCATTGGAAGTTTGTATGACTTAAATTGCGGTTTTAAATAGAGTATGATATTGTAAGTCAAAGAAATTTATCTTGTCAAAAGTGTGGGTAATGTTCAATTTCTTTATCTTTTGTCTGGTGTTAAAGAAGATGTTAGTGTAATAAGTGAAAAAATTTTTGTATCTAAATTCAATGCATTTGGATGTTTTCATAAATGCACGTGGATGAGATGACTGTATATTTCTGACAGGAGATTGTCAAGAAGTGGATTTTAATCCTAATTCAACCCTCACAAAATTAATTTGTAAGGTGAGGTTTGCATACACACTTATATATATTATAAAATTGTGTTAACTTTAATTGAAGTGGGACTTCCAACACAATCCCCTCACATCGGGGCATATACTTCTCCAGCCTGAGACTCGATATTAATGTTGATCAAATAGACCTGATAGCGAGTGGAACAATTGATTAAAAAAAAAGTCAAAAGGATATGTTCTATCTCATGGCTTTGATACCATGTTAAGAAGTGAGCTTTAAGCCTAACTCAACTTCATAAAATTGATTTGTAAGGTGAAATTTACACCCACTTATATAATAAATTGGCTTTGTCTCTAGTTGATGTATGACATCCAAAAAAGATGATGTGATTGTGTGTGGAATGTGACAAAAAATATCTATAAATTTTGATGTGAGAGATGTATTTGAGTTAGTTTGTATGAATAAATATATGTAGGGGTGACAAAACGGGTTGGACCCGACGGGCTAGCTTGTCAATTCGTGTTAAAAGAACGGGTCAAGTTAAAGATTTCAACCTGTCAGCTCATTTTGACCCGATCCTTTCAATTCGTCAATATGACGGGCCAAAATACAGGCTGATCCGGCTCAACCCATTGCCCCGTTTTTTGTTTTTAAAAATTAAAATAGAAATAATTAAAAAGATTAATTTTTTTATATTATATTTTTTAAATGTGTAAATATATAATACTATTATAATTTAAATCATTAACACTTACAAATTAAATTTCAATTATTAGTTATAATAAAATAATTTAACATATATAAATGTAATGATTATTTTAACTTATCTAATTAAAAACATTAAATAATCAATTAAAAGTTTAGAAAATATTTTATATGATTAAATACTCTTTTAATATTCATTTATATATATATAAATTTTAAAAATTAAAAATTAAAAAACAAATTAATTTTTTTTAATTAAGAAAAATTGAGTTCATCCTTTACAAGATAAGTTATCATTATTGACCCATTTTTGTTTGATGGATTGAACCAACTTGTTTTTAGCGGACCAATTGATGGACCAGATCAAAATAGGTCGAACTGACCCGTTTTGTCACTCCTATACATGTGTTTGTGAATTTGAAATATGTTTTATTATTAAATTTTCTTATCATTTTGTTACTAACTTACCTATATACGATTTATGTTGTTATGTGACTCTCATAAGAATATTTTTATACGATAACAAATGAATTTACAGTTAAAAAAAGTTAAACCAAAAAGAAATATACGAGGAGCATAGAAGAGAAAAACTGCAATATATAGTTTATAGAATACAACTTACACTTGTTTTATTTGATTTTATTTGATGATGTATATATGAATTCCTATGAAAAAAAAGAAACTGAATGTTTTAATAAGACTATATAAATGTTTTGGCTGTGACAACTAAATTAATTTGGATCTACATTTTGATCAAGTAATTATTCATTATATATTACAATCTAAAACCAAAGAGAAGTACTTATACAGTATACTATTTAATGTTTAATAGGAAATTTTCAGGCATTTGCAATGGGGGCGAACTTATAAATACGGAATCTTTTAAGTATTTATTATGTATAAGATCGTGATTTTACCCATAAATGCAGGTTAGGTTAATGATTTATGTTACATATATGAGTTATATCTTGAAATCAATACTTAACATTCTTACCAAAATAAATCTTCTTAAAAAATCAATTAAAGGATAAAAAATTATATTAAATAAAAAATAATTAATTATTACTTTTGAATTGAAGAATTGATTCAAACACATTTACGTATTTATGGTCAGCATAATAGTTTAAAAATAAGAGTTTAATACTAATATAATATTGGTCTAATAAATTATATAATTAATTACATAGGATTATTGTTAATCAAAATTTTAAGATGACTATTTAAAAATTGCCAAATTTATGAGATATGCTAATTGATCACAATCTAAAATCTACTTTACATTTATAATTGCATATAGTATTTTCTCTTTAAAAATTGGTCTAGTAATTAGTATCATCGAGTAATAAGTATGTATCTGTGCTTTATATTATAATGGAATAATTTAAAATACGGTTTAATTAAATATTTATTTGATAAATTTTAGTAGATATTTTATTATAAGTTAAATTATAATTAATATAAATTATTAAATTAAAAAATGTTTATAGAAGATGACGTGGCTGCAATTAATTAATACTACAGTAGTATTAACTGAGCTATGATTTTACCACCTCTCTTTGTGTAAAGTCATCTGTTTCTGCCTTTTCATGGATATTTTAAAATCTTCTAATGGCTGTACATTTCTTACACCGCAAACAGCATGAGAATAATGACCATGAATCTTATTTTCCCCATTTTACAAGGAATGGTTTTATACAGTAAATTTATAGTTTTTTCGAGTCAAATAAAGCCTTTTCACATTAGTAAAAAATAAAGCAAAATTTCATTTTAACTTGTTTAAAACATCTATCATTTTTAAATATATATGAAGATGGTTCTGAATAAGTTTACACAATACTATATATACATCAAACAATTGATGAAGCTATAATGAAAATATATTAATTTATTTATATTAGTAATATATAGTGTGTATTGTCAAACATTCTTTTAATAGACTTTGATGAATCAATCCAAACAGGTTTTCATTTCCCATCTATATATATATTTTATATTTTCATAAATTTATACCTGAAAATTATTTTATCGAATAAATGAAAACCAATATGCAACGAAAACACGAAATTAGAATACGTCATAAAAAATAAATTCAATTAAATTATTTTTTTCCTAAATATAATTAATTAAATAAATCTACTTAAATGTGAAAAATCTCTGAGCGTACAGCTTGAAAAATTCAAACAAACCAAACTAGCACATTTTCATAATCAAATAAATAAAAAAATGTTAAGTTCTTGATCATTATAGAAAAATAATTTTAATATTTTCAACAACATTTATAGTAAAAAATTGTGAAGTTGTGATTATTAATTTTAAATAAAAAATTTAGGCACCGATCATTAAAGTTAAAAAAATTATTCACCAAATCAATAATATGAAACACGTAAACTTCAGATATAAACTTATTTATTTAATTAGAAAATAGAAATAAATATTTGGGAAATTGAACTAGAAAGGCTATGAATACTACTCTACTGTTGCATGTAGTGGAGGAGTTACTATTTTTATGCAACAAATAAAATTGCAGTCTCCACGCGAGAAACAGTATGAGAAAGGAAAGTTAACATGACATAAGGTGATTACTCCTGTACTTCATCTTGAGTAGAAGAGTTTGTTAAAAGAGTGTAGCAATCTATTTTATCGCTCAATTGCACATGCGCTTCCTTCCCCCAAACCTAAAATGAAACCCAAATGCACACTACATAAATATCAAATCCAAATCCAACCAATTCATTACCCTTATCTTTCTCACACATACCACTCCTAGACACACTAAAAATACACTTCACTCTCACACCCAAACAACCCGTGAATGGAATGACAGAGTACCGCTCGCCGCCGACGATGAATCTCTGGACCGACGATAACTCTTCCGTCATGGAGGCCTTCATGAGCTCCTCCGACTTCTCATCCCTCTGGCTGCCCACGCCTCAATCCGCTGCCTCTACCACCACTCCGGGAGCCGACGCCGCCAGAGCCCCGCCGCCACCTCCGCCGTCCCAGTCTCAGTCCCTGCTTAACCAGGAGACCTTACAGCAACGGCTGCAAACTCTGATCGAAGGTGCCAGAGAGAGCTGGACCTACGCCATTTTCTGGCAATCTTCTTATGACTACTCCTCCGGCGCTTCCCTTCTCGGTTGGGGCGACGGATACTACAAGGGGGAGGAGGACAAAGGAAAAGGAAAAGCCCCCAAGGAGACGTCGTCCGCGGAGCAGGACCACCGTAAGAAGGTTCTCCGCGAGCTCAATTCCTTGATTTCCGGCCCTTCCGCTTCCGCTGATGACGTCGACGAAGAGGTATCTGACACCGAGTGGTTCTTTCTAGTGTCCATGACTCAGTCCTTTGTCAACGGCAGCGGCCTACCGGGCCAGGCTTTTTTTAATTCCAGCCCCGTTTGGGTCGCGGGGGGCGACCGGTTATCCGAATCGGCGTGCGAGCGGGCCCGCCAGGGGCAGGTCTTTGGGCTTCAGACTCTGGTCTGCATACCGTCCGCAAACGGCGTCGTTGAGCTGGCGTCTACGGAGGTGATTTTCCAGAACCCTGATCTCATGAACAAAGTGCGGGATTTGTTCAACTTCAGCAACCCCGACGCGGGTTCCTGGCCGTTGAATTGCGTTGCCACCGATCAGGGCGAAAACGATCCTTCCTCACTCTGGCTCAACCCTTCTTCCTCTATCGAAATCAAGGACACCTCTAACGCCGTTGCACCCGCTTCAGCAAATGCAACAGCGAAAACGATGCCGTTCGAAACCCCTGGTTCCAGCACTCTAACAGAAACCCCTAGTGCCGCAGCCGTCGCAGCAGCTCACGTCCCAAATCCCAAGAACCAGGGTTTCTTCCCGAGGGAATTGAACTTCTCCAACTCCTTAAAACCCGAATCCGGTGAAATTCTGAGCTTCGGAGAGAGCAAGAAGAGCTCTTACAATGGGAGTTACTTCCCCGCTGTTGCAGCTGAGGAGAGCAACAAGAAGAGAAGGTCTCCTGTTTCTCGCAGCAGCATTGACGATGGAATGCTGTCCTTCACCTCCGGCGTCATTCTACCGGCTTCGAATGTAAAATCGGGTGCTGGTGGTGGTGGTGGTGCCGGGGGCGGTGATTCCGAAAACTCGGATCTGGAGGCTTCCGTGGTGAAAGAGGCGGACAGCAGGGTGGTGGAACCGGAGAAAAGGCCCCGGAAGAGGGGTCGAAAGCCGGCGAACGGCAGAGAGGAGCCGCTGAATCACGTGGAAGCGGAGAGGCAGAGGAGGGAAAAGCTGAATCAAAGGTTCTATGCGCTTCGTGCGGTGGTTCCCAACGTGTCGAAGATGGACAAGGCGTCGCTCTTGGGCGATGCCATATCCTACATAAACGAGCTGAAGTCAAAGCTGAGTGAGCTTGAATCGGAGAAAGGGGAATTGGAGAAGCAATTGGATTCGGTGAAGAAGGAGCTTGAGCTGTCAACTAAAAACCCTTCTCCTCCTTCTCCTCCGCGTGGACCATCTCCATCTAACAAAGAAGCGAAGGAAACGACGAGCAAGCTGATTGATTTGGAGGTAGAGGTGAAGATCATAGGGTGGGACGCCATGATAAGAATCCAATGCAGCAAGAAGAACCACCCTGCGGCAAGGTTGATGGCAGCGTTGAAGGACCTCGACCTGGACGTGCATCACGCCAGCGTCTCCGTGGTCAATGATTTGATGATCCAACAGGCCACCGTCAACATGGGAAACCGGTTTTACACGCAGGAACAGCTCCTGTCGGCGCTATCCTCCAAAATTGGCCATGCACTATAGTCTGCACTACCATTTCTGGCTGTAGCTGTAGCTGTCCATGTAAAATACTGTTCTTTTTTTTTTGGGTAGCTTAGACTAAATTAAATTCTTGAGGTCATTGGATTTGGGAAGGGGAACGGGACCGTGGAACAGTTTTTCTTCAAATCTATAGCAGCTCCGATGAAGTAGAGGTGAACTATTTTTGTGTTAATATTATCTGTTTATTTAGATTGTATATATGTTTATGAATTATCATAAATGTGAACCGAACTTAGTTAAATTTATGGGTATTTTTCCTAAACCGTGATGCCTTGCCAGTTCTGTGAGATCATGTTATTATTTGTTGGCGTGTATAGTTTGTTTAGTATATTTGTGGTACTGGTGGCATATCTGCTGCTACAGAATGGGCGTTTTGAAGTGTGAATGTTGTGATTGAGTTCTTCTAGATCTGTATTGGTTGTCTGATCTATGATGGGAAGAGTTTGATTTTTGTGTGGTGAAATGGAGCCAACGCAAAACGACATTGGAAACGTGCTGGGAAACAGTGCAGCATTTTATCTTCTGTCCTTGCTTGCAACGGAATCATGTATGTACCTGGTGAATTAGGTGTGGCCCATTTTCAGCCATGTGAAAAATGCGCACCTTTACCAAATTCTTGGCCCTCGTACCTCTTTTTTGGTGGTTGACACACTGTTTAGTTATTATTTAATAACAATAATTATTCTTATTTTATTAATATCTACTACTGTTGAACCATGAACAAATTCAAGAGCAATGTTTTTTTTACCATTTTGGTGGTGTTAAAAACGTTGTTTGAATGTCTGCTTTCTTGTCACGTTGAAGTGTTTGACTTCATTGTTTTTGGCCAAGTTTTTTACTCATTCACACGAACAAACCTCTGGTTTAATTTTCGCAGCAGCTAAAGGCAGATCCTGCTATCGCATAATAATAAAGTTTTGACCTTTTTAACCTACCGACTTTAACACTGAAAATACGGTGGACATGCATGGAGAAATTTAAGGTAAAAGAGAGATGTTGAATTCTCCTTTGTTCCAAAGAGGGGTATGTACTAGGGTCTTGGCATGTGCGTGTTGTGCAATAAGAATCACTTCAAATGTACCAACATGAATAACTGTGGCAAACAAGTCCACCGTTAGAAAAGGAACTAAAAGTGATATGCTTTCTCTTTTAAGCTGTATTGGAAAAGGAACACGGGACCCCGAGCTGGTTTTGAGCTCCAACAACTTTTGCCATCTATCCTGTGAGCGTTTTTAAATTGATATCAAGTTGTTGAATCACTTTTACTATTTGAATTTCCAAATTCAATCATTTTTTCATCATTTGAAAACATATAAATTTGTCATTATTTACATTTAAATCTAATATCTACCGACCGTTTTTTTTTTTACCTCAATAATGTCCTAATTAAATTTTTTTAAGTTTGAAACTAATTTATTAATTTCAAAAATAAAAAACCAAACCTATGTTTGTCTAAGAATAGTATATTAAAAACACATTTTTTCCTAAAATTAATTTTGACCTAAACTGATTTTGGCTAATTAATTTTAAATAAGGAAGTTATGCTGGGTTACTATATTATGATTAAGTTAATGATGAACAATATATTTGATCTGCTGCAAAATGACTTAAATTTTCTTTAACCTCAATTAATTTTGGACTCAATTAAATTCTCACACATATTAATATTTATCTAACATCACTTTAGTCGTTTTTTTAATGAGATCTTAAATGATCCAAAATAATATAAACGTGTATATTTAATGTTATAACTTTGTGTTTTGATAGATGTTTGTACACTTCATTTCAAATAAAAATTATTATATATATATATATATATATATATATATATATATATATATATATAATTGTTGAAGAAATTTTTGGACTGAACTTAAGTACATCATACCAAGTGACAATTTATGTACTTGATTATTTTAGTGGCATAATTAGTTAAACAATTATGGACACATGCACCTTGTTAGTCGAAGAATGATATGACACATAAGATAAATCTCTACTTGAAATGATTTTACCACAATATTAATTTAGGCTCATTATTAATATCTATACTATCGATATAAATATTTACTTAAAATCACATTCTAATATTTCATTGTGTTTTTAAATAACCTTACGTTAATCAATTTCACGAATTATTATATATCTAATGACTTCAAAGTTGCATTCATTGATACATATGAATCTAAACTTATACTAGTAAATTAACTTTGAAAATTAAATAAGATAAAATTAATTACGCCATACCTTCATCACACAAGGCTGAAGATAAAATCTTCAAAGAAAGGCCTAAGCACTATACTACCTGTCTTCACTGATCGACCTCTTACCGAACAAATAAGCTGGTTATCAAGTTTATGAAATTTTTTGATTAATTAAAATATAACAAAAAAAATATCGACTATAATAATACATCAATTCAGAGATTTCAAATAAAAAAATTCATAATCGAGAAAAATATTTTAGTGAAATAATATCTTATTTATTATAATTAATTATGTTATCTATGATGGAAAGGTTATAGATATATATATTTTTTTATCTTTACAAGGTCTAGAATTTTTATTTTGTTTATGCTTAGTTAATTTTATATTTTTGTTATTAACTTAAGCATCAAAATTGTGTTGGGAATAGTCCAAGTGTGAGTCAAAGTCCCACATTGTATAGAAAAGACAAAGTTGAACACTACATAAGAATAAAGACCCATAACAACATTGCCTTAAGGTTTTGGTGTCAAAGTGGTGTCTAAGGTCTTATATGTGCAAGACTAATGTCATATAACCATATAGAACCACAATCTCTCAATGACCATAACTATGACTATAAACCAAACTATATGAAAAAAATATATATAAAAAAAAAAAAAAAAAAAAAAAAAAAAATAAAAAAAAAAAAAATAAAAAAAGAAAAAATTAAACATTATAAAATTGCCTTAAGGTTTTGGTGTCAAAGAGGTGGAAATTAAACGATGTTACTTAGTGTTCAACCAAATATAAATTTAAAAAAAAAAATCTTTACAAAATAACTTTTACATATAAGTTAGTTTTAACGGATGAATAATTTCATTTCATTTATTTTCCTCCTCTTGTAATTCTTATAGAAAAAAAATGATAAACAGTTAATTCAGTACAATAAATATTGCAAATTTTGATTTTAGTATAATAAGATAAAAAGTTATAGAATTAGTATAATAATTTTAATTTTATTTGTAGTATCCCAAAATAATAGCCTTAAAATTACCTGATAATGATTAATGTCCAAAAAAACATACATAAATTATATAAATAATTTTATTTACGGTCATCCATATAACTGGCACCGTAACAAAAATAAATTTAAATTTAGTCCAAGAACATATGCTAAAAAAGTGATAACTACAGAGTTTTTTAAAGGATAATAAGTACCAAAAAATTAACTATTATCTAAACAATTACATTGTCATCATCATTGTCAGGGGAGCCAACACCTAAATTCTCATATACTCACACTAAATATTGGGGATCATTGTAAAAGAAAAACAACATCACAGTAAACACACTCACACAAGAAAGAGTAAGCTAATATAAAAAATAATATTCAATTAATCATAAATTAAATCATATTAGGAACATGAGTAATTCCCAACTTCATACATAATTATATTCCAAAAGTTCATATCACCCATACATTTTAATAATCACCAAGTATATTACACAATAACTTCACAACACATATACAAATTGGTTGGGGGTTTTAAAAATAAAACTTCAACTTGTAAAAACTCCAAAAATTATGTTCTTACATTCAAATTAAACATAATTGAATCAAACTTAATGCAAAACGAATGAACCCAATTTGATACCTATAGAAAAAAGTTAGGCTTTTTTGTAATCGGGGGTCCATTGTAACTCGAATTTGTAAAAAAGGGTCCCTCGATTTTTTTTTTTGCAAAACATGGTCAAGTCGTCATGGGGGAGGACGACATTAAAGGTGAAGTCGTCCTCCCCCCAGCCAGTTTCATTTTTTTTTTGAAAAAACGATGTTGTCAGAGACAAGTCTGGTTTCTAGTGATGTCCATAGTGAAGTCGTTTTCATGGTTAACGACTTCACTTTTAGGTTTTTGTTTTTTTTTTAATTTTTTTTGGAACAATAAATGGTAAAAAATAATAATAAATTGAAAAAAAAATAGATTAATATATTTTAACTGATTAAAATAAATGCGTCAGTGATTTAGGGAAGGCGAAACACCCAATTGATGTAGCTAGGCCACTTGACAGTTTCATTTAATTGCCAACTGACATGCACCGATTTCAGTTAATTGAAGTCGCTTGCATTAAATATGGCTTCATTGAAGATTTTATGACAAAGTCGTTGGCATTAATAAAAAATAAAAATAAAACTGCAACGTTAAAAAAAAAAAAAAAAAAAAAAGGGAAATGGAAAATGA
>Ga0214545_1003945_pt1 | contig 28031 bp, 14 predicted proteins | sample CNSS4metaG_FD_160064 | JGI IMG/M metagenome (GOLD analysis project Ga0214545, IMG submission 160064) | Root nodule microbial communities from cowpea collected in UCLA plant growth center, Los Angeles, California, USA - CNSS4 | ecosystem: Host-associated > Plants > Roots > Nodule | place: USA... | reverse complement strand
ACCCAGAAAGGATATAAAATCAAATAGTAAATACAAAATATTACATCATAAAGAGTAATGAATAATATGATTATCAATCATATGAGTGATTGTATAAATCAATGGACGACCATTAATTCATAACAAAAACTATTTAAATCGTCTTCTATTTAGATTTCTAAACAATACGAACGTGATAAGTACAAAATTATATTATAAAAAATATGAACAGAAATACCGTCCAAAATATTTATTCCAGAATATTTAAAACAAAATCTTCCCAGAATAGTGAATTCCACCCGTAGGCATTTTTTATGAAAGGAACCAAAGCAATTTGAAGCCAACAGCAAGGTTTTCATGCCAATCCATAACAGAGAGCCCGAGAGTATATAAGAAACGAGCCAGAGGGAGGATAATCCTTATCTTTCAACTCGACCTTCAAACTGCCACCGTAAGCAATGTCGTTTCGCGCTGTCATTGCACACCACTGATAACCACCTTGAACCACTTACCAGCAACCAATTTGTCTTCGATCTTAACTCCGCGGAGATTATAATTTAAATGAGGGGAACAAGTTTTACGGGAGATTAAAAAATAGGTTAAATTATTCATTTGGTTCCAATTTTCGTAAGTAAATTTGAATTTGGTCCCTTAATTTTTAAAAGTGTTACCTAGGTCCCTAATTTTGATATTTTGTATCAATGAAGTTCCTTCCGTTAAAATGACAGAAACGACGTTAAGAGAACAGTGACGTGGAAATATAAGACTGAAATGTGTCATTTATATTTAAATGCATTTGAAAACAGTTAAAAATTTTCAATATAAATGTGTAATGAATCATCCATAAATATCTCATTGTTCATCGTTCTCTGTGGAAAGTTGAAGAAAAAGATGGTATGGATATAAAGAATGTTGAAGGTTGTGGTGCGAATATGAATGCAGGGTACATTGTTGGAGTGAGGTTTGTGGTGGCAGGAGAAATTGAGAAAGTTATTGTAGGGGCTGGAGCATGCACCTCAGTGATCACATTACTGTGTCACTTCATTGTTCAAATTTCATATCTCTATGTCACTGTACTCTTAACGTCGTTTCTGTCATTTTAACGGAAGAGGCTTCATTGATACAAAATATTAAAATTAAGGACCTAGGTAACACTTTTAAAAATTAAGGGACCAAATTCAAATTTACTTATAAAAATTAGGACCAAATAAATAATTTAACCTAAAAAATATGTTTCATTAATAATTAATTTTAATGATCATGAATCGTTAGTCATTATACTAACAAATTTAGATACTAATTAATAAAATAAAAAATTATTATTTATTAAAAATAGCCAATGAATAAAAATTTATAATTAATTATTAAATTGGTATTTAAAATTGGCTACCATAATTTTGATTATTAAAGAAAATTGATCACTAGAAATAATTATTTAAGTTTTGGTTACTAAAATAATTTAGTTTTTAAATTGATCTCTAATTAATAAATGATCAATTTAGTGATTAATTATAATTTTTTTAGTATAATGACTATTTTAATAATTAATAATTTTTTATTTTTTAAATTAATATATAAATTGATGATTATAATAATTAATAATTTTTTATTATTAAAATTGGTTATTATTATTAATGAAATATTTTATTGTAGTGGGAGTGTTCCATAAAAAAAAAAAAAGATGAGAAAGAAGCAACCCATTTATTAATGCAAAACATCGTTAACAACTTTTTTCTTTAATTTGGCCCATCCCAACCAGAGTAGAATGTCACCCCAATGCAAAAGGGTAATTTTTTCATGCACCTCCGTAATACTTTCAACCTCTACTATTAATTTTTGTATTCTGGAATGTAAGTTTTGATTTTTTCTGGAATGTATAATCTCAAATACTTTTTGTTTTTGTTTCAGAATATATAATTTGAAATATATATTAATTATTCTCGAATATATAATTCAAAATACAATATTTTGTATTTACAAATGCATAATTCATGATACAATTTTATATTTTGAATTGTAAAATTTAAAATATATTTATATTCCAAATTATGTAACTAAAAACATATTTTTAATTTTATATTTCAAAAAATATAAAATACAGAAAGGCATTTTTAAATATATAAAAATTCATAGTGATGCAGGTTGAAACTATGGAGGTGTAAGAAGAAATAGTCATGCAAAAGTTGTTTATTTGGTTCAAGCCATTAGTGTCATGTAGATAGTTTGGAACTAGATATTTACACATATTCGTACAAAGGTTGAATTAGTCAGATGATATCCACTTTCTTTCAGATGTGTCAATTTGATATTTTAAAAAATGTATCAATCGAGTCCCAACTTTTGACAAAATATCTCAATTAGGTCCCATTCAGAACAAATTTATTAACACCATTAACTTTATTCATAACTTTTACCACTAAATTTTAATATAAATATCAATACTTAATTTTGTAAGTCATTATAAATATCAATGTGGTTAACGATGTTAATAATTTTTTTTTTTTTAAATAGATCTAATTGAGACATATTTTCAAAAAGTTGAGACTCAATTGACACATTTTTAAAAATGGGTACCAAACTGATACATCCGAACAAAAATGAGTACCATTCGACTAATTAAACTTTTCTATAAGAGTGTCTAATAGACTTAATTAAGTTTTAAGTCTTTTATAAATTTATTCATATGTAGTTAAGTATTTATAAAATTCTAACATTTTTTTACATTTTCTAATTAAGTCTCTATTATTTAATTTTTTCGTTAATTAAATAGTATGATTATTATCTTATGCATTATATTGTTTCTTTATCTCACGCGGAGTTCGGATTCCTTCCATGGTATATAAACATTGCTCTTACCATCATGCCGGTCAGACCTTGGTTTTTTACGTTATGGTAGATCTTACTGAGACCCTTTAGAAAGCACATATATTTGACATTAATTTAGGACAAATCACAAGTAAAAGCAATATCACAAACACATCTTGGTATAGGTTTCAAAGATTCAAACTATCCCCAAAGAATATTGAGATAAGTGTAAAATTGAATACACTTATTTCTCCGTATTTAACGAATGAATTTATCGGAGCAAATCAGATTTGGAAATGATCTCTTTTGAGAATCTATCCTTTAAATCATCCAAAGATTCTTGCCATCATCAATGTAAACCATACTCGGGCAATGTTCAATTTATCCAAAACAAAATCATAACATTATTGAATGGACACGTCCCGGAACGCGGATGCTTCCGACAACAAATTTCAACTTGTTTTTCCATACAAGAGTTCTCATATTTTGGCTCCAAGAATGGTAATTCTGTTTCAGAAATGACAAGAATAACACAGGTTCTCACTTCCATATAAATAATAAAGACTGGAATTCATGATCCACAATAGAAAAATCTATGAGAGATGAAGAAAAGAAATAACGAAGAAACAAGAGCAAAAAATTAAACATGAAGTGACGCAGCAGAAACAGGTGCTCTGATACCGTCTTCAGAATGGTACTCACCAAACATGTTTATAGTAACATCACTCATTATACATAAGAAAAGAAGAAAAGAAGTTAAGGTAGAAAACTGATTGTGATAAAAGAATGAAAACAGATAAATGTTCTGACAAAGATAATAACCAAAATATACAAATATGAATCTAACAAAATACACAAATAGGAATCTAACCAAAAAAAAAAAGTTTAAGCCAGAGATAATAACCAAACACAAATCAAAAGCTAAACAATATATATCACAATTCTTATTACAAACAACAATACCCCGAAGTAATATTTAGTTCATGGAAGATTTTGTTGGGGAACTTTTACAAAGTGACGCCAAAACCAGTGTTTACTCCAAACGATGTACATGGACTCCAAAGGAATTCCTTTTGTCTCAGGCAAGAAAAATATAATAAAGATTGTCATTACAACAATCCAACCCGCGTAGAACACGAAGGCACCAAACTTAAAGTGGCATAGCATTGCCAAGAATGTCTGAGATAATATGAATATGGTTACGAACTGCACACCAATAGCTATGCTTTGTCCAGTGCTTCTGATTTTTAAGGGGAAAATCTCACTCGGAATGAGCCATGTGAGAGACCCCCACGACCCACCAAAGCTTGCAGCGTACAAAGAGAGTAACACCAACACCACAATCGCATTTCCCTTTGATATATCCTTTGTTCCATGAACACCAGTTACCACCGCTAGCACAATGGATAGCGCAAGCTTCACAGTAGTCATCACAAAAATTGTTAATTATTATGGGTGCCACCACGTTTCAAATAATAAAATGATAAATATTTTGCTTACCTGGCAAAGAAACATGACTATGCCACCAGTTACGAACAAGAACCTGCGACCAAACCGATCAACAATAGCAGTGCCCAAGACGATAGAAGCAAGGTTGACTGTTCCGAGGATAATGGCAGAAAGTAAAGCAGCATCGTGTCCCAAACCCACTGATTGAAAGAGGTTAGGAGCATAGAATGCGACGACGTTAATCCCTGTGAGTTGTTGAAAAAATGTGATAGCAACTGCCATGACCAAGTGTGGTCGATACTGCCTCTCAAATATGGTCCTGAAGGGTTCCTGCTCCACAGATTTTGCAATCTGAGACCACTTAATGAGTTCTTCCAACTCAGGTTCAACATCGATGGAGGATCCTCTGGCTTTGCGCAAGGCTCTTCTGGCTTGGTCTATTTTTCCACGCTCGACCAAGCTACTTGGGGTGTCAGTTATAAGCAATGCACCCATTGTCATAACTGCTGCAGGCACCACCGCCAGGCCAAGAGAGACCCGCCACCCCATTTGTGCTTTGCGGTTCCGTAGTTTATGCAGCCCGCGGCAACCACTCCTATTCCGACGAAGAAATTGAAGCCCGCGTTGAAAGCTCCTCGCCATTTCGGTGGAGCTATTTCAGAAAGATACAATGGCGCAGCCTTTTCCAGATTCATGCAATGCAACACACAGATGACATTAATAGAAGCAAAAATAAAATGAATATGACATGAATTGAGAAATTATATTCTGTTATTATGAATTCATTATTAACTGCAGCAGTATATGAAATGTGAATGTGTTGACTCACTTGATTTGTAAAACCAACGCCAATTCCGAGTAGAATACGACCTAATATGAGCATAGCAATATTTTCAGCCCCTGCATTTAAGGCACTACCAACAAAGAAGACGATTCCTCCAAAGAGGATGATGTTTCTCCGACCAAACGCTATCGTGATTCTACTAGCTGCCAGAGATGACACTAACCCAGCGAGGTATAAAGAAGAGGTGAACAGTGTCAATATTTGACTGTCATATACGCAATACATGTTTACTTCGGCACTTGCGATCTTTCTCAGTATATTTGGGAAGAATTTTTCCAGAAACGGTACCATTGTTGTCACACCTCCTGAAATTTGTTCACATTTTTATCGAAGGGAAGGAGTAAGCTTTACATATTCAAATTAATGAAAACACTATTTAAGTATATGATAAAACTAGAAGGACTTTATAGAGTTTTTCTTCTTCTTCTTTTTTTTTGTCTAAACAAGTGTTTTTACTTTGGTAAAAAAATAAAATTAACTTATATCAATCAGGTGCTAAAAAGCTTCTATACTACTTATAACATCGTTGTAAATGTAACTATTTGTTTTGTTAAGATGGTAAATTGCAATTAAAATTAAAGGTTTGTTGAGGTGGACAATTAGTTCCTGGGCAGACATAAATTGAAGGTCTTTTACCAGTGCTTTAAAATGCAAACCTTTAAGAGTCATTTGACTTGAAGTGAGCATTTGGTATTCTGTCCAGGATGGAAATATTTCTAGGAACCTTTTTACATGTTTTGCAACATGTTATTTCTATTTTTTAATTAGCAGTACTTTTATATTTCAAGATAGAACATGGGCTTTTTTTTCTTTCTTATTGCATATTAAGAAAACTAATAAAAATACCGTTAATTTTTTTTCCAAAATAATAATTTTTTTCAAAAAAATCTTTAAATAGATCACCGAACATTTTGGACCTGTTTATATTTTTATATTTTGCTTTTTTGCTTTTCTAGAATGGGGCGAAAAAACAAAAAAAAATATATATATATATATGAAAAAGTAATTTAAAATAATTAATTAAAAGTATTGGATTTAAATTTTAATTACTTTAAAAGGAGGAATAAAATAAAACTAGTTAATGATTTTTTTTAATATAATTTGAAATTAAATTTATTAATATTGATTTTTTTTAATAAAACAAAAATATTAGAATGAAAAGTACTTATGACCAATAACAAGAACAATGATAATAATAACGTTGTCAAATTTTAAATTTTCTTTTATTTTTTATTTATCCTTATCTATAAACCATTATAATAATAAAAAAATTATTCTAAATTATGTTAAAAAATTAATATTTTTAAATTTTTGACTAAATAATAATTTTCTTAAAAAAAAAATTCAAATGAACCAGAATATTATTTCCTCAAATAATGGACGAACAGAAGTCAAATTCTCAACTATTTTTTTTCTCCGATATCAGAAACTTTTTGGGAATTCGAAATTAAAAGTCAATAATGACAAATTTAATTTTAAATTACATTAAATAAAAATCATAAATTATTTTTTATTTTATTCCTTATCTTAAAGAAATTAAAATTTAAATATAATATTTTTAATTAATTATTTTAAATTAATTTTCATAATTTTAGTTTTAACTTTTAATTTTTTAGTTTTTTTCCTTTTTTAGAAAGAAAATTCAGAAAACCGTAAAGACGGAAAATATTGTTCCAAGTTTTATTTTATTATTATTACTATCAATCTTATTTTTAACATTAAGTCTGTACTTGGTATGATTCAATTATTGCGGTAACAATTGTTTTGGGCAAAGTTTAGTTTCCATTAAAAGCTTACTAGAAACTTGTCAAAAACATATAATTAGTATCACACTCATGTTGACGATAATTATACATTTAAAAATTAACTTGAGTGCAAAACTAATAATGCAATACTTTTATATCTATTCACCCATGTCCATAATATCCTTACAAATAATAAAATAAGTAAAACCTGAGGAAGGTCAAAACATTTCCTAGGAAAAGTAATTAAGTTTGAGACGTAATGTATTTGCGATTTCAGAGAAAGCTAGTATAAACCATAATCGTAAGAATTATGTATGTATGTGAGAGTAATTAACAACTCTGATGTCTAAAATCAACGAAGTCAAATTAAGGTTGAAACTTAAAAGGAAACTTTTGAAAAGCGAATATGATGTTCATATAAGAAAATTTAGAAAAGGATTAACTAAGAACAGAATAAAGGTATTATTAGATTGAAAGAATGAACCTGAAATTCCAACGTCATATCCAAAAATGAGTCCACTCGATGCAGCAACGAGGCAAGTGATGACAACGGAAAACGTGATCTTGCCGGCGAAGCCATTGACCGCCGGTGATGAATCCACAGGAACCACCCCACCGGCCATTTTGATGAACCTCAGTCTTCTCTACTCACTCAAACTTCACTTCACTTTGCTTTCTGTACTGTCTGTGTAATGGACATTGGACAACGGCGTGGCCACTAATTTATAGGCCAACGATGGAAACCAATGAAACAAAAATAAAAACCGAAAACTTTATTCCTAAATAGTCATGAGTGTATGAACGCTGTCTGTTGCAACTTGCAAGTGGAGGAGAACTATTCTGCATTTTTTCTATAAAAAAAAAATTGTAATGTGTTCATTTAGTTACAGGTCAATGGCTAATGATGATTACTTTATGATACACTATATGAGTTGTCCAATAACTTTTCAAAATGATTAATTACAATTCAAGACAAGCATAAAATATATATATATATAAAAATTCCTCTTGATAATGTTTTTATTCCTTTTGATTTTCACTACTAGAAAAAAAAATTTAATGAAAAAAAGTTCATCAAAAAATAAATAAATTGTGTTCACAAAAACAATCAGTTCTTTTACTAATAATATAAATTTAATTAATAAACAAAATTGACTTGCCTCAACCCATTTGTAAAATATAAAATAACAGAAAAAGAAAAATTAAAGATCATCCTCATTTTACATTTGTGATACTGTAAAAAAGAAGATAAAACATGAAGTCTCCTTAATTTGTACACATAATTTTCCAATTCAACTACAAATCTTAAAATATTGGATTGTTCTGTTTTTCCATTCAAGTGTATCATATTTACGAGTATATTACAAATTGTATTATACCGTGCTCTTGATAAATTATTGTGAAAAAAATTACCACAAATTTAAGTATTAAAAATAGTTTTGTGACAAATTCTTTTGTTATAAATTATTACTAACCAAAAACTATAATTTATAATCATGATGTAACTTTTTTAACTTAACATCGTATCAACCCAACTATAATAGTTCAATTGGCACTTGATCCATCTATAATGGTGGACCTTAGAATGTTTATAGGGGGTTTTGGCCCCCTCCCCTCCTCCCACATTTTTTTTTTTATATAATATATATATATATATATATATATATATATATATATATATATATATAATTTAATTTTAATGTATTTGATATTTTTAAAAATTTTATATATTTATTTTGGAGTTAAATATTCTTTTAGTTTTTTAGTTTTGAAGTGAAATTGAAATTCGTTCATGTTAGAAACTATGTTTAAAACTTTAATATATTTTGATCATAAACTTTAGACATTAATATATATAGTTTTTTTTAATCCAATTACACTAATTTTGTTTTGTTTTGAAATGTAGACGCATTTCATGCTAACATTTAAGTTATTTATAGGTCTGTCTTGATCCTGTTTTAATAACTGCTAAGAAACGTGTTTGATGCATTAACAAAATTTAACGTAATTGGGTGAAAAAGATTATATCCATTCATTTTTAAAGTTTGTGAATTCAAAATGTATCAAAGTTTCAGACAAAAACAAATTTCAATCTTGCGTGAAAGTTCAGATACTAAAAACACACACTCTTTATCTTGACATCCCCTAAGTTTTGTTTGAAGATCCATCCAGTCTCCGCAATGAAACAATTGATATACCTTACAACAATTTAATTATTATTGGATCACATAATGGTAATTTAAAATGTTTAAAGTTAAAATATTCATAATTAAAAAAATGTTATTCAAACTATCCATAACATCTTTTATACGAGCATTTCATTAACCATTATATAGTTTATATATAAAAGATCATCACGTACGGTGTTTATGCGGAAATTACGTGGGAAAAATAATTATATGCTTCAATCTCGTGCATCAACCATAAATTACTAGCCAAACTTTTACCTTTTAAACCTTTTAATTTATGGATGGGCATAATCAAATACACAACAAGATAGAACATTAGACATGCATAATTGCTTTGTGTAACCAGAGTATAACTAGTTGTTGTGATGGAGAAATTTTTTTGCAGGAATTTTATCGGAAATATTAGAAGGGACTCTATAGTATTTTTTTTTTCGGCAATTTATCTTCTATACACTAGCGAACACATAGGCATTGTCGCGTCTGTGTATCTGCTTTTTTTAATTTTTATAAAATTAATAATATTTATTTTTAAAATATATATAATAAATTTTAAAATAGTTGTTAAATAAAATAATTGTTTAAAAAGGTTTTTAGAATAACGGTCAAAATAAAAAAGATTTAAAAAAAACGGTTACAGAAAAAATAATTATAAAATAATTAATTTTTAAAATAGTAATTAAGACTAAAATTGAAAAATGAAAAGTGGACACAAAAAGAGGAATCTCCTTTATATATTGTTATAGATAAGGTTATAGATGGGTTAGATTAGAACACTCTAAATATTTTTTAATAAAAAATTTATAATTTCATATTTGATAAATTATTTATCAAGAAAGTTAAACTACATAAAATAGAAAGGAAACAGGGTTGTTAACAAGTTTAGTTAATATGGGGGCTACCAAGTTTACTAAGAAAAAAAAAGACAAATATGAAAATACAGAATCCAACTTTTGAATATAATATTAAAATTAAGATGAAAATAAAAATTTTACATGCGAAAAAGGAAACATTTTAATAACTTTAATTTAAAATATGTATAAAAGTTGTTATTTTTTTTCTTGTATTTATTGATCAAATTTTAGGACAAGGAGAGAAATTAAATTAACAACAAAGCCAACATCTTAACTTTTTCCTCAAATATCATATTCACAATGCAAAAATCTCATGAATATATCAATTTATAAATAGTCATCATATAATCATAACATTGATATCATTGAAGACGGTCTAAAAGCACGTGATTATGTAAAATAGAAAATAAAAGTTCCATTTCTACTTCTAGAGATGATGGTCAATAATAATAACGATCATATGAAAAACACATAATTAATTAACCAAAACAGAAAATATCAAAATTGTCTATTAACAACCAGAGAATATTATTATATGAAATTTTGTACAACACATAAATTATTCTCTTATATATCCTTCGATTCAAAGTATATTCAGCATTCTAAAATAAAAGAATTAAACTTAAACCTCACAATACTTTACTATAAGAGTATAAGAAAAATTAAATACAAACTTAAAGTGTATTTGACCGGGATAAGGAATATCATAAACTTAGAATTTATTGTATAATCAATAACACTTACTTCATTTTTTATCTTATAATATGAAACTTTTTAAGATATATTATTTTTATCCGCTCAACATTACACATGTAAATAATTATAATTAATAAATAGGAATTCCATTTCATCTTTTAGAAGTATAAATTATATTTCGTCTTCTTCAAGGAAGAAAAAAATACCACATATGTTAATAGTGAACTACAAATTCAGATAAAAGAATAAGTAGAATAATGTAGAAATTTTATTTCTGCAAAGTGAAAATGGAGACTATGTATAAAAAGATTGTAACTTCCATAAATGGCGTATTTGCACCAGAACATCAGTACTCATCAGAGGTCTATTTGCACCATACCCTTCATAAGTGGCGTTTGTAACGTCAAAATAAAAAATAAAAATGTGACTTCCATTAGCTAAAAAAGGAAAAACCTATGACGCAGCTCAACAACTTTGATTATCTATTAGCCTAATACCCCTTCTATTATATGATGCCATTACATCTCTCTTTTTTCTCTCTCATAATATGTTCCAGTAATCATGCACAAACTAATTTATATTCAAAATTACTTTTCATTACGAATTTTCGTAATATAAAAAGATTAATTAATCGTCCTATACATTACATGCTAAAGTATTGATTTTAAAATTGATAGTTTTGTTTCTTGTTTATTTTATTTTATATATTCGTTAAATATAGTGAGCTTCATCCTTACCTTTATATTTTATTTTAACTCTATTAAGAAAAAAAAAATCTACATCGTTCCAAAATTAGAAAAAGAATCAAAAGAACTATTTTTAAATCATAAGTATTACAGATCCAACTTTAACTAAATCTAGAAACACCTACATCATATTTACTGTTTAAATTTATTTTGGTGCTTGTTGACTATGATATATTCTTTTAATTAGGGTTTAATTTTTCTGAAACAGTAAGCTTGACCACACAAGTGGGCAGACAGGCAAATGCAACATGATGTAATGATTAATTGTTCAGTCTTTATTTATCATTTATTAGCCAGGCAGCATTTTTTTTTCTTCCGGGGGTATATTATTAATATTTACGAAAATAGTATTATATATATAGTATAGTATACAAGTGTTTATAATTTATTAAATTGAACCGCAAACTATGGATATCAATTCAAATTAATAAATTTCTGGTCAAAGCAGCTCAATATCTATATTAAGAGTATTTTTCAGAAATCTACTAAAATTATATATATATATATATATATATATATATATTAATTCTAAAAATTCTTTCAATTTAATAGAAAGCTTTGTTCAAAATAATTTGTAAATAATATTTTTTTAACTTGTATAAAAATTTAACTAATTTAAGTTAAATATTTAAACTTTTTTGTTGAGAAATGTGAATTTTTATTTTAAAGAACGCAAACTTAAATATTAGTTTTACTATAACTTTAAGATTACAAATGGCCTAATGCACTTCAAGTTGGATTAGGACCAATATTTCCTTTTCTTTTATATAAAAAATTTGTCAAATTAGATTAAATAATTTTCTTTAAAAAATAGTGGTGATAAAAATCATCTCTTGACAAAAATATTTACGAAAGTTGGCAATCCAGTATAAACTCTTTACAAGTTAATTACAAATATACGTTTGATATTTTTTTTAAGTATTTAACTAATTTTATGCTATATATTTTTTTTATCGGCAATACATGTTATACTATATATGATTTAAACTCAAAATTACGTACCAAGTTAATTATATAGCCTTTCAATGTCAAATTCATGCAAACAAAGTGATTCAATCATTACTTAATTGCATTTGGCGATAATTTTTTGTCCATGAACATTTTGTCATAATTGAGCTGTGGCGATATGACAAAAATATTCAAAATATGGAGTTATAAAAGAAAAAGACAATATTCGAAAAATATATATACTTTTATTGAAACAGGATTTTGGATTCAAAACTAAAATACTCTTAATAGAAAAATATTTAAACATTAAAGGTCGGTTAAATAACTCTTACTCATAATCAATTAATCAAATTAATCTTGGTACTGGTTGAAACGACATAATGCTTATTATATAAAAACAATATATTTCTTTCTGTTTATTTTCTCCTTCCTCTTTAACAAAATAAACCATACGTTTGACGGAAAATGGATAAGAACAGAAATTACACCCTAAGCAACCCACATGAATTATTGAATATGCAAGTCAACTCATCTTTAATAAAGCTAAAGCACTAAGAACAAGAACATGACATGCAGTGTCTAAATATTTGTGAGGTAACAGAAAAAAAAAAATTAATAACAATATTAAAACATCATGTGGGTTAGTTGACAGTTGACACCACACCACACATCCAAAAGGAACAAAACACCATAAGATCCCACATTTCCGCTCAATTAATTTAAGATAACGCCACGTGAGCGTCATTTGAAGGAAATTCGAATTAATAAAATATACACAGACAAAAAAAAAAAACCCTAACAGAACTATAAATAGAACTGAGTTGATATATATATATATATATATATATATATATATATATATATATATATATATATTACTATTTTTTTTTCTAAATTACTTATTAGGATAACTTTTAAAATACTTATGTGATGGGTAAGTTAGAAGGACAATGTTTTCTTATGAAATCGTTTTTCACAATTTCGCTTTCTTTATAATTGTATGTTGAGATTATTCCTTTACCATATAACTTTTTTTAATTAGTTTAGAACTTACACTTAATTTTAGTTTTTATTACCGAAGTCTTGTACATAAAATTTTTGTTTAATTTAATTTATACTGATGTTTTTAAAACATAATTTCAGACTGAATTTAAATAAAATGGATTCATACTTACAAATAAAATTTTATATTAATTGCAAATATAATTTAAATTCATACTTAAAACAAATTTTTTGATATAAATTCATTTTTGTAGACACAACTTGATGGAGATAAAGCAAGTTTGAGATATATTAAGAATTTTGAAAATTGATAATTTTGAAAATAAAATTGTACCATTTTACTGCTTGAAACACAAACAACTTGCTGTATTATGTTGAGTCTCTTTTTGTTCTATTTTCACAAAAAGAAGGCTAAATTTGGCCAGAGCTAAAAGCCACAGGTTATGATAATTATCTGAAGCAAATAAATGTAAGCAGAATATTATAAATATCGTTAATATTATTATTATTATTTAAATAAAATGTATTTTAACATACACATTAAGTTAAATCAACAATTATTAAGTGTTTCTGTTAGTTTCACTTTTCAATATAAAGACAGAAATTATAAAGTGAGGTGTAATGTAACATAGCGTATAGACTTTGATTTACAAACATCAATGTCAATTGCACTAAAAAATAACTTTTTGGATTATAAGAAACTATTCGCGCACTTTGCATGGTTTAGTATAAAATGAACATGTTGATAAAAATACTCCAAAATATTTAGTCAAGGAAACACAATACTCTTGGAAAGGAAATCTAACTGTAGCAGGAAAGAAAAATAGATACACAGAACTGATATATAATAATTATATTAAACTTGGCTAATTAGATCAGTGGCATACAAATAGTTATGACTAGTTATAACTGGATCATTACAGAGATTTTCTACATATACAGAAAACATTGAACTTAGAAGGCAAAGTCAACAATATTTAATTTTTAACTGTTTGTTATAAACAACAGTCCTAAAGTGAAATTTAGTTCAAGGAAGATTTTGTTGAGGAAGTTGTGTTACAAAGCGGCGCCAGAACCAGTGTTTTCCCCATATGGTGTACATTGATTCCAAGGGAATTCCTTTCGTTTCTGGCACGAAAAGTATAACAAAGAGTGTCATCACTATAATCCAACCCGCATAGAACAGGAAGGAAGCAAACTTAAAGTGGCACAGCATTGTCAGGAATGTCTGGGACAATATAAATATGGTAATAAACTGCACGGCGACAGCTATGCTTTGTCCAGTGGTTCTGATTTTTAACGGGAAAATCTCACTCGGAATTAGCCACGTCAGAGGTCCCCATGACCAGCCAAAACCAGCAGTGTAGAAACAAAGCAGCACCAACACCCCAATTGCGTTGCCTTTTGATATGTCCTTTGTGCCATGAACACCAGTTACCACTGCTAGCATAACTGACACCGAAATCTTCATGCCACAAAAATTGTTACTGTTAGTAATATAGGGAGACATTGGACAGATATATAACATAAGGAAGTAACTAAATTTTGCTCACCTGACAAACAAGCATGACAATGCCACCAGATATGAACAAGAACCTTCGACCAAAGCGATCAACAACAGCAGTTGAGACGAGGAGAGAGGCAAGGCTTACTGCTCCGAGAATAATGGCAGAAAGTAAAGCGGCATCATGTCCCAAACCCACTGATTGAAACAGGTTAGGAGCATAGAATGCAACAATGTTAATCCCTGTCATCTGTTGAAAAAATGGGATAGCAATTGCCATGGCCAAATGGGGTCGATACTGCCTCTCAAATATGGTTTTGAAGGGTTCCTTGTCTACAGATTTTGCAATCTGTGACCACTTAATGAGTTCATCTAATTCGGGTTCAACATCACAGGAGGACCCTCTGGCCTTCCGCAAGGCTCTTCTGGCTTGTTCTATTTTGCCTCGTTCCACCAAGCTATTGGGAGTGTCAGTTATAAGCAAGGCACCAACTGTCATAACCGCCGCCGGCACCACAGCGATGCCAAGCGAAACTCGCCACCCCCACGTGTGTTTGGCAGTTACAAAGTTTATGCAGCCAGCGACCAATACTCCAACTCCTAGGAAGAATTGGAAGCCTGTGTTGAATGCTCCTCGCCATTTGGGTGGAGCAATTTCAGAAAGGTACAACGGGGCTGCCTGTTTTTCAGAATTATTGCAACATGCCAATAAGTTATCTTAAGGTTCATTGCTTAAAAAAGTGAATTTGAACTATTTAGTTATCTTAAGGTTAACTTATTTCAACCATTATAGGTTTTATTTTTTTAGTTTTTATTTTTTGACTTGTTTATAATTTAATAACGTCCATGTGTTTCACGCTAAAAAAATAATGGCGTGATCCTGATAGAAGGTTGAATTCAAGCCTCTGTTTCGTTCACTATTTTGGTAGTTATAGAATTATTGTTATGCAGTTGTGTTACGTCCTTTGGATGATCGTGCCGGCTCTATATATGTGGGATATTTATGTTGGAATAAAATAGAATATTAATGGCCTGAGTCAAAGTTTAAAATACTGTGACAGTGACCTGATATAATTGATAAACATGCACGCAGCACTAATTAAGAAATAAAGGTAGAAAAACAAGAAAGTGACATATATTGCAAGTAGAAAGACGGAAATAAAAAGATGTACACAAGAAAAAAAATATGAGGCGAAAAGGAAACATAAGATAAAATAAAAACATCTTAAATATTTTCTTAGTATGAACAATGAATGCGAAATTCCACGTGAATTAATAAAACAGTACAAGAAATATATATTTTTTAAATTCTATTACTATATTTTTCTACTACATTTTATTTAATAAATAACAAATACATTTTTATATTTTTTAAAAAATTAAATATTTTAGTTTAGTACTTTCTTGAAGTCCAAGATTTATCAGATGATTAGTAAAATAATACAGCCTTAGTTTTAAAATAAATTTATCATGTATTTATAATTTATTTTTTGAATTCAAAATAAATTTGGAGAAAAAAAAATAATGACAGATAATTTTTTTATTATTGGGTAAAGGACAAAATTAGGAGAAAAGATAAACTCCTATATTTTCTAAAATTATAATATTTTTAGAAAAAGCGAGAAACAAAAGTGTGGGACTTGTTAAAAAAATGGAAATAACATATTTATTTGTTGTCTATTTAATATAAAAATATATGATTAGAGATAAATATGTTTTATAACTTTATTCTCTCTTTTTCTTATACATTGTTTCTTTTATTGACTTCTCTCAACACAGAAAACTTAAAAATCAACACATTTACAATGTATTCACCTTTCTCTTCCACCTCTTTTTACTCATTTTGTTGTTCTCCATATCTTTCATCGTCCAAACAAAACATAAAGAGAAAAAACGGTGGAAAACAATATGATATAGTCTAAGATATCAAAAGGTTATAAAATACAGAAGAATAAAGAAATTATTGCAATTTGGTGGGCAACAAAGGGACAAAAAGCATGGTCTAGGATATTCTAGCATGATTAATAATAAGTACTTTGATTAATAAAAATGCGATAGTAATATAGTAGTTTAAGAAATAAAAAATGTAACTTACTTGATTAGTGAAACCGACCCCAAATCCAAGTAGCACACGACCCAGAATGAGCATAACAATATTCTGTGCAGCTGCATTAAGGGAACCACCAAGAAGAAACACTACACCACCTAATAACATGGTGTTTCTTCGACCCACTGCTGTTGTTACTCGACTAGCTACCAGAGATGATACTAACCCCGCAAGATACAGAGAAGACGTGAACAATGTCAACACTTGACTGTCATAAACACAGTACATGTTCACTTCACTCCCACCGATCTTTCTTAGTATGTCTGGGAAGAATTTTTCCAGAAACGGCACCATTGTTGTCACTCCTCCTGAAATTTTTTAACATTTTTATTCCAAGGAAACACTCAGCTTTAGACATTATATATTTCATTACTAACTTATCTTTATCATAAAATGTTCAAACATAAATTACACTTAATAATCAACTTTTAAAAATATTTTAGTCATTAAAAATTTCACTTTTATATTTATAAAATAAATAAAAGTTGAAAAATAAAATAATAAATATAAAGTGTTTGTATACCCTCTATTTTAAACGCTAATAAACTATTTTGTCAAACTCATCCAAATTCTTAGATACCATACCAATAAAACTTCTCGTGGGCCCAATGTGACGTGTGCAAAGTTACTGTTAACTGTATACAAATGTCGATGTCCATAAAAGTTTAAACATTTTCAAACACAACAATTCAACTTATGCTCCATTTTCTTCTATCATGCCCACATGATGTAAGATTTTATTATTTTTCAACATCTGCAATTAATGGACCTTCAAATACTTTCAGATTCAATTCAAACCATGTGCCATCCACAAAAAAAAAGGGTATTTTCTGTTTGTGAGGCCAGTGACATCTGCTTTTACTATCTATGATTAAAATTTCTCTTTTCAAATTCATTTTGTGGCCCGTATTAAATTTAAATATTTTTAAAATATCTTCTTTTAATCTTTTCTATTATTACTATATTTGTGTTCTAAGATGCTAAATATATCTAGTTTTTCTACAAAAATATCATAGTAATTAATTCTGCCAATATTAGTCCCCGGCAAAAAATTAGTGGAATAGCTAATTTTCTTTAAATTGAGGGATATATAATTACATTTAAATTTATACTTGATTAAAAAATTATAATTGAATATACCTTATTGGTAAGGTAAAAAAAACTCTAAAATAAAGCAAGGGTGGAGTCTAATAATTCTTAGAGAACTTGAGCCAGTATAATTATTCTTATACTGTATGAATAATAATGCTATCTAAAAGAGTAACATCTGGTATATCTCCTATTTCTGCTAGATCTTTCGATTTTCAACCATATGTTTGAAATCATTGAGAATCTAAAGCAAACTCTGCAAAAGCAAATACATATCATTCTGCTTCTACTGTGATTTTCTGATGAAAATATTAGAACAAAAACGCAGAAGCTAGAGAGTGTTGTTTTGTTTCAGAATTGACGTGGTTGTAAGAAGAATTTAGAAGAAAATAACCTGAAATTCCAAGGTCATATCCAAAAAGGAGTCCACTGGATGCAGCAACGATGCAGGTGATGACGATTGAGAGCGTGATCTTGCCAACGAAGCCATTGGTAATTGGTGATGAGTCCACAGGAACCACCCCACCCGCCATGTTGATGAACCTCTTTATCTCTTTCTCTGGTTCGGTTCAATTCTGGATTTTTGTTTTGCCCTCTGTGCAGTGGCCAATGGCGTGGCCACTAATTTATAGAGGCCAAAGAATGTGGAAGTATGAACGTTGTCTACTACAAGTGGAAGAAAGCGCCACTACTTTTTTTTTTCTATTTAAATTTTGTCATTATATGTGTTGATTATCTTGTCTATTGTACACGCCGACGTTAATTCAAAATGTTTATTTGTCATGACTTTGTAGTTACATTATTACAATGTGCAGCACAGTAAGCACCCGGTGTGTACGAAAATAGTTAAATGAAGAGAGTGATTTCTCTAAAAATGATTGGTTCTTTATGAAAAATAAATATATTTAATCACAATTAAATTATAAAAAATAAAAATATGTATATGATTTTTGTAAGAATTAAATATATTTTTAATCTTTTATTTTTTGGTAAATATTAGAATCGGTTTTTTTTTTTTTAAAATTTTGACCTAATTTAATATCTCAATTTTAAAATTTTAGAATTATATATATTTAATTATTTTAATTAAATTTTAGTAAATGTATTTTGCATTTTGAACTCTATAAATTTTGATCTCTAAAGTATTTGTTTACATTTTAGTTAACATGGGCTATATGTACAAGTGGGGGGACACCGATATACAAAATGATATAATTAATTGTTCTACCACATGTTGGCCAGATAGATTGGTTCTTTATGAGGATACATTGTTAATAATAGTCTTCTACTGTTATAAAAGTCTGTCTTCTATAGCATAATACACGTGTGCTTACTAAATTCAACAACAACCAATCCAGCTTTTGTGTGACTTCTAATCGCAATTCAAATTAATAAATTGCTGGTCAACCTTAAGTAAGCTGATCAAGTTCATATTTTTACAATTTATATAAAACATGTTTGAATATAAAAAAGAAAAAACACGAGGGTTTTTAATATTTCACTAAACAGTGAAGTAAAAATATTTTAAAAACTCATAATAAACTTTATAATTAACTGGTTTAAAATGAAAAATTTATAAATTATTTAATTGCCTTATATAAAATTTAAAGTAAATTATGTTAAATATTGAAGTTTTTGTGCTTGAAATACATGAATGTTTGGTTTGAAGAAAGCTAACTTAAATGATCATTACAACTTTGCTACCTGACCCCGCCACGTGTCTGCAATCTGATGCTTCTGGGTTTTAAATGGTCAAGATCATTTTCGCTTGTTAACCGTTCATATTCTCTTCACTTATATTTTCGAAACTGCCTTCTCCCGCATTCACTTCTCTCTGGAACCGCTTCGTGTCTCGCTTTTCTCTACATCTACATCCTCATTTCTCTAGTTGACTTTGCTTGCTTTCATTTTTTCAGGTGCGTTCTCCCTTATTTCTTCTTGGTTCTGTTTACACTTTTTTTGTCATCTTCTCCGCATGACCTGTTATTACTGCCCTTTTGATTCATAAGAGTTTGTTGTTTTGGCTGGTTCTAATTTAATATCTCCTATAGCGCAAAATCCAAGACAATTCCTTTAGTTCTTGATAATGTGAATACCTGTGATTCTGTTCTATGTGGCTTTCATGATTTCTGCACAACTTTGATTTTCAGTTTTGATAATTTTTCGTCCTCTTTACTTTACGTTTCAGATTCATGGGGTTTTTACCCTTATCCTATCTAACAAATCCTTCTTAAGTTATATGTTCACAACTAGGAAAAATAAATAAATTGAACGTGTTTTTATGAATGGAAAGATCTGAAAAAAAGTAAGATGATCGATTTGATCAAATTGATTTAAGTAAATTTGAAGGTGAACTTTGTGTATTTTTTTTAAGAGATTTGAAGGTGAAAATGGGATAAGTTTGAGAATAAATTTTATGAAAATTTGTGTAGAATTTGAATGATGTGACTAATAAAAAATGAATTTTAATTTATGAAAAAGTTAAATTATCAAATTAGCCTTGATATTAAACATAATATAAAATGATAATTAGATAAGTTGTAATTAATTTTAATTTTTTTATAAGTAAAAATATTAATAATATTTATTAATTAAAAAAGAAATATTATAATATATTTGAAGTTAAAAATAAAATATTTAAATTTTGTTCATTAAAGCAAAATCAGATGTGGATAAAAAAATTCAAGCTCATTGAAATCGGATACATCACAAATGTAATCAAGTAAGTGGAGAAAAATAAAGGAAGTTGGAATCAGATATAATCACTAATGTACTCGGGTAAGTGGAACAAAATATATGAAGTTGGAATATCTGTTCCATTACTTCTTCATAATAGACATGTATCTCCAAGAAGGAAGATCAATGGTGTAATGGTACAAAGATTTTCTAATATAATAAAGAGGGAGTGATAAAATGACAAACTTCTCTCCCAAATCTCCTCAAAACACTAGGATGGAAAATGAACATAATCTCACAAATCATTATCTATAATTGTTAAAGTATAATGCAAATTCTAGAATAATTTTGAAAAATTTAAAGATGGAGTTATTGAAATGTAATAAAACTTCTAAAGTATTGAAGAAAAGCTTAGGATAAGAATAAAATTCAAGGACATTCAACTATGTAAAAAAATTTAAAAATATTTGCACAAATTCTAACTAGAAGTTTCTAGAATAATCTCTGGGTCTATAAATACTCATGTATCCTACCATTTATAACATCAAGAAAAATAACACAACATACAACTACTCTCAACTACAAAATACACTTTTCCAACTACTACTTTACACTCTACTATTTACACATTTTCTCTTTCCTTTTTAACAACCTTAAAATACTAACAATAATTCATTTCCTTTTATTGAAAACAAATATTCATGTTTCTTTAAATCATCTCTATCCATTCATCGACTACTGTAATTATATTCATAAAAAACATGCTCTTAAAATAATAAATAATAATTTATATTAAAATAAAGAATAATACAGTTGGTAAGAGTTCTTTATTACCAATTAAGGACACGGAAATTATGTGTTCCATTTTTATTATGTTTATTTGATGAAATTTGTGTTTTGTTTTATTGAACATCTAGGAAAGTGGCAGACAGATCTTATGAACACCCGACGAAAGTAACAGAGTCACATACAAGTTAGTCATACAAAACTTCGCATATTATTATATTAGAACACTTTGACAATTCTTAAGCAGAAGATCAGTTTCTAGGCACTTAGAGCATCACACGTGAATCCAAATATGTTCGTTTTCAAACTTTTCCAGTGGCTCAATCTTTTGGAAATTTGTCAGACTCATGATTTTTATTCAGGTTGAGACTTGTTATCAATTATGGTTTGATGGTGATATAATATTCTCTTTCAATAAAAAAAAATTATCCATAAATATTTTCATCGATAATTAAAATTTTAATTTATTAATAAATTTTATTAACAAATTATCATCAATAAATATTCTGATCATTAATTTTAAAGTTTTAAAATTTATTAATAAAATTCATCAAAAAAAATTAATTTTATCAACAAATTTCTTTTGTATCAGGAATTACAGAATTTGATGAAATGGTATATTAAGAATATTTAGGTATTTCAATTCGTATGTAACGGTTTGAACAAATCAAAGAGTATCCACAGACAAATTTAAGAAACTAAATCTAGTCGTTCACAATACTAATTGTCTCTAATTATATCTAGTGATCAGCCTTTCGATACAAATTTTACATCAAACTTGATAAAATCTGTCTAATCTGTAATTTTCACCAAATATTAAATATGATTAACCGTACGTGATATTATTTTATTATACTTTTATATTTCTTTGTGTTTTTCTCTATTATATATATATATATATATATATATATATATTTATATATATTATAATCATTGTCAAATAAATAAAATAATTATATTTCTTTTATTTCACACTTATTTGAGAGAAGAGTTTTAAAATATCATGGTAAACTTTAAATATTAGAAAAACATTATACCCAATTATCGTTTCTTCATTAGTATATTCATTGTAAGTAATTAATACTATTTAAATTTTAAACCAGATTTAACTAATTATAAAAACTTTTTTATATTTAAGATTGTGTTAACATTTTTATCTTTGTTATTTCAAATAAGATTATAATACACCGTAAACTTTAACATCTCAATTATACTAACATTCTAAAATCCATACATCATCCTTTATTTTTTATAGTACTATAGAGAATTTCGAAAAGAAGTTATAGATGAGTATTACTAAAATTTGTTGAAAAATAATTATAGAAGTATTAAGTATATATACAAAGTTGTCACATTCTAGTGTCTTCAAACTTTTAATGGTCAAAGAGCTGTCATATCATGTTTATTATTGAATAAACTTATACTTTTACCACGATGTACTTTATGAAAAAAAAAGACTTTGTTTAAATTAACTCTTGTTATAAACAAATATCCATTTTATTTTCTCCTTTATTTATAAAGAAAAACGTGATTTGACTAAAAAGAATAAAACCAAATTACTTGCTAATCAACCCATTAATTATTGAATAGAGAAGTCAAGTCGCAATGAATAAAGCTGAAACACTAAGAACAAGAACATGACATCCAGTTGGCTAGATGGAAATAATAATGAAACAGAAGAAATAAAATTAGTAACAATATAATGCTTTGAATGAGCCAGACTTTGCGCATTGGAGAGTCACATTTCGTGCATAGGATGACCCAAACCACATATGCATTTTATTTCTTATATATGTCTTGCCAAATTACACTTTTTTGTTTTGAATTTTTTTTTTCTTTTCAATTGTGGGTGTGGCGCACATAACAAAAATTGACATTTGTGTTCTCTCAATAATATTATTTACAAAAATAATTTTTTATAAAGTTGTCAAAATTATTAATTAGAATTATTTTTTTATTTTTTTTAAATTACAAAAATAAAATAATAAAATTTTAAGATTTTTTTATCAAAAATGATTGTTTTTCTCAAGTAAAATTTTGTTAAACTATCATTTCTCTATTATTTATAGACACATGAGGATGGAATTTTATACACTGCCTTTTCCTATAACAGTGGAATCAGCTACTCGTTGCTAAACAATGATAAAAAACGTTAGAGTTTTCCACATGTACCTGAATGATACTATATATTGCTGTAATTTTATAATTTCTTAAGATTTTAAATTTTAATTTAGTACGCTAATCAAGATATCTTATTAAATATCATTACAGGAAAAAAAATTAGATCAATTAAACCTACCCAAATGTGCGTCCGTTAGATATATTTTGACCTGAGTCTGATATTATGGTAAAAACTAAACCTTAAGTTTAATTTAATATTATAAAATTATATATATATATATATATATATATATATATATATATATATATGTTATGTATCAAATAATTATAGCTTTCATTCTGGTGGCATTTCATTCTTATCAACTCTGTTTTCCTCCAATAAATTTATTTAACTCTCAGTGAGCAATCCTCATTCTCTATCCATTTGTGTCTCATAGAATTCAATTCTTTGAATGAATTATCATCATTCTTTCTCTTGCTCGTTTTACTTCAAAATTCCTTGCACACTTTTATTCCTCCTGCATAATTTCAATAATATTAGCGATACTTTAATATTTAACCTGTTTTTCTATTTCTAAATACTGAATAAACGTTAACGAATTTTGATAAATGTGATCGAAGTGTTCCTTTTAGTTGTCGCAGTAAACAACTGATATGTACTAAGCTTTACTGACTTGACAATTTCATACAAGAACAGTCAGAAAGCATATATTTAGATGCTCGTAAAAGCGTTTATTATGAGAGTTTTTCTTCATATACATCTGCGGCTGGGGAAGCTAATTTTCTTTTCTACTGCTCCTTACAAACAACTAAAGTTATGTTTCAAGGAAGATTTTGTTGGGCAGCTTCTTCTTCTTCCACAAAGCGACGCCAGAACCAGTGTTTACCCCATATGGTGTACATTGACTCCAAAGGAATCCCTTTTGTTTCTGGCAAGAAAAATATAATAAAGATGGTCATCACTACAATCCAACCCCCATAGAACAAGAAGGCAGCAAACTTGAAGTGGCATAGCATGGACAAGAATGTCTGGGATAATATAAACACGACTATGAACTGCACGGCAATAGCTATGCTTTGTCCTGTGGTTCTGATTTTTAAGGGGAAAATTTCACTTGGAATTAGCCAGGTGAGAGGACCCCACGACCAACCGAAACCTGCAGAGTAGAAACATAGTAGCACCAACACCAGAACTGCATTGCTCTTCGATATGTCCTTTGTACCATGAACACCAGTCGACACTGCTAGCACAACAGACACCGCAACCTTCACACCAATGGTTACAAAATTTGTCAATATTAATAAAATTCAAGTGTCAAATATTTTTTGTACAGACATTATACCTAGAATCAAAACCTCATTCGGGTTTGCTTACCTGGCAAAGAAACATGCATATGCCGCCAGTTATGAAGAGGAACCTTCGGCCAAAGCGATCAACAATACCGATTGAGACGAGAAGAGAAGCAAGGTTGACTGCTCCGAGGATAATGGCGGAAAGTAAAGCGGCATCGTGTCCCAAACCGACTGATTGAAAGAGGTTAGGGGAATAGAATGCGACGATGTTAATCCCTGTCATTTGTTGAAAAAATGGGATAGCGAAAGCCATGACCAAGTGGGGTCGATACTTCCTCTGAAATATGGTCTTGAAGGGTTCCTGGTCCACAGATTTTGCAATTTTGGACCACCTAATGAGTTCTTCCAATTCGGGTTCCACATCGGTGGAGGATCCCCTGGCTTTGTGCAAGGCTCTTCTGGCTTGGTCTATTTTGCCACGCTCAACCAAGCTACTTGGGGTGTCAGTTATAAGCAATGCACCCATTGTCATAACTGCTGCAGGTACCACGGCCAGACCAAGAGAGACTCGCCAACCCCACGTGTGCTTTGCGGTTCCATAGTTTATGCAGCCTGCAGCGACCACTCCGATTGCTATGAAGAATTGGAACCCTGCGTTGAAAGCTCCTCGATATTTTGCTGGAGCGATTTCAGAAAGGTACAACGGCGTTGCCTTTTCCAAGTCATTGCAACAACTAGTTAATAACTCATTTTTCTACTTTTGACTTTTTTGCGGAGTAATTGACTTCTGTGCATGATGTAATAGAAAGTTTGACTTAATCAGTTTTTCCTTTAATTATTAGAAAAATCATTTGTGAACATGATCATACATTCACTAGTTTTCCGGTATTTGTTGTTACAAATGAGAGGAGAAGACAACTTAAAATCATTGTATGGGTTTCCTTTGACCCGTTTGGATGATTGTTGTGGTTCAATGCATACCTGGGACTTTTATAAATATAAAAAATCAAAATTTAATGACTACTTGTTGGAATTATAAAAATTATGTTTACGACTTTCAAAAGGATAGGAAAACATGATAAAAAAAAATGAGGTAAGTTAAGTGATGGAGGGGAATAAAAAGAATTATTTACAAATTTATTTTTGAAAAACTGTAATACCTATGATTATATATCACGAATATCCTTTCTCTTAATTAATATCATAACGAATATCTTTGGCCATTCTTATTATTATGGCAGTCATGATGTCATCGTGCATATGTTAGATAAATTCTTCCATAAATATTTTTAGAAAAAGAAACATAAAATAAACTTCTTTTTGGTAAGTTTATTTCTAAACGTCTTTTGATATTAACTTTATCAAATTTTATATTTTTTATTTATATAAATAACTAATTTTATTTTACAAAATAAATTGTTTTAGTTATTTTAGTTTCTTTTCCTAAAAGTGTTTTTATAGAAGTTTAGCAAAAACACTTATAGTTTATGAATTTTGAGCAAGTGGTAGCGGTGTAAGAAATATGCATGTGTGAACTCACTTGGTTGGTGAAACCCACTCCAAATCCAAGTAAGATACGACCTAAAATGAGCATGGCAATATTTTCAGCGCCTCCATTAAGGGAACCACCAATGAAAAAGATGGTTCCACCAAGGAGAATGGTGTTTCTTCGTCCCAGTGTCATTGTCACACGACTAGCTGCAAGAGATGATATCAACCCAGCAAGGTAAAGAGAAGACGTAAACAATGTCAGCACTTGACTGTCGTAAACGCAATACATATTTACTTCCGAACTAGCAGCCTTTCTTAGTATGTCTGGAAAGAATTTTTGCAGAAACGGTACCATTGTTGTCACACCTCCTGAAATTCATGCACATTTTCATTCAATGAAAACCTTTTATGCCATATAAATCTAAGCATATACTTATTTTCTTAATATCAATACCCCTTTTGAATTAGTATTTCATTGAAAATTTAGTAGCACACGAAAGTATAATTGCAAGTTATTTTCTTTGAAGTTCGCAATAATTACATTTAAAGTTTAGTTATTTACATCTACATCTATTATTTTGTAAATAATTAACACCATTTAGTTAAAAAAAAAAAACTAAAAATAAGCTTGATGTTTTTTATGTAAAAAAGTATATAAAATAGATTGATGCTTAATTTTAATATGATTAACGTTATATAAAACCCATATAATTATTCTTTATTCTTTTAATAATACTATTGAAAATAAGATGGTTCTCTTAACTTCCCCCTATATGTTTTTGATATTGATTTTCAACCATGTGTCAAATCACGGGAGTCAGCGAATGATTAAGAAGTTGTAGCAGAGTTCCTAAAAGCAAATAGCGTTGGAAAGAAAAGATAATAACCTGAAATTCCGATGTCATATCCAAAAAGGAGTCCACTGGATGCAGCGACGATGCAACTGATGATAATTGAGAACGTGATCTTGCCGGCGAAACCATTGTTTGGTGTGTCCACGGCGAAGGCACCACCGGCCATTTTGAACCTCGTCGTGCTCCTCAACTATACTTTCTGTGTTACTCACTCTAACTCTGCGCGGTGGCGCTCAGAATAATAACACCGTGTGCATGGCAACTAATTTATAGGCTAAGCGTCTTGTATGGACGCTGTCTTGTGCAAGTTGCTCCCAGCGGAAGAAATTCTGCGGGATATCTTTTTTATATTTTTTTACTACAAATGTCATTATAGATGCTGATTGTCTTGTTAATCGTACACGCCAACGTTAATTAATTTAATTATTTTTAGTAACTCTTCGTTATGTGATACCTTCTCTTTGATATTTTCTTCTGTACAGAAACGACCACAGAAATAGAACTCAAAAAGTCCCACATTGGATAGAAAAGACAAAGTTAAACACCATATAAGAATAAAGACCCATAACAACATTGCCTTAAGGTTTTGGTGTAAAAGTGGTGTCTAAGGTCTTATATGTGTAAGACTAATGTCATATAACCATATGGAATCACAATCTCCCAATGCCCATGCCATAACCATGCCCATGTCTATAACCATAACCTATATGAAAAAATATAACCTATCAGTGGTATCAGAGCCATTGTTCTTACTGCCGATAGAATGGAAGGAAATATGTCGCACGTCGCTATTCCACTCTTTGATGGTGAAAGCTATGATCTATGGGCGGTAAGGATGCAAACATATCTAGAGGGG
>Ga0214545_1003944_pt1 | contig 28036 bp, 19 predicted proteins | sample CNSS4metaG_FD_160064 | JGI IMG/M metagenome (GOLD analysis project Ga0214545, IMG submission 160064) | Root nodule microbial communities from cowpea collected in UCLA plant growth center, Los Angeles, California, USA - CNSS4 | ecosystem: Host-associated > Plants > Roots > Nodule | place: USA... | reverse complement strand
ATCTGTTTTGGAACTATGATGAAACTCCCTATTTTTATTAGTTTTAAGCTGCTGAAATTGGGATGTTACATTTATGGTATCAGAGCAGTTCGTCCTTAGGATGACCTGAGGGTTGTGGGTTTGTCATATCTTTTCTGTGTTGGAGTTCGAGTTTAGTAGAGTTTGTCTTTGAAACCGAAAGTATTAAGAACAAAAAACATCTTGATAAAGTAATGAGGGTGCACACTCATGACTAGATCAAAGATTATTTTCCTTTCTTAATTTTACTGGTTTGAGAAAATAAGAGAGATAGATAAAAGTTTTGGCTATCAATAGATGTTAGAGTTTTGCTGTTTGTGTCCATGTTTGTTTTGTTGCACCTCTGTGGTTTGCGTTTAGTGTTTATAGTGATAGAGGAATGCAGATTCAACGTCAACTTGACCTGCTTTTGAGATAACTTTTTGTCTCAAGAATATAGGTTTGTTGTATGAAGTAGATCGATGAGCGAGGAAAGTTAAGCTTTGGATTAGTAGACTATATAAAGAGGTTAAATTTTAGCATCAATGTTTAGACTAAGGAAGCTTCAAGGGCAGGCTCACGAGATCAAATATCACAAGTTTAGACTTTTACTTGTTTTGTTTTCTTTTGTTTATGAAGAAAAAAAGAAAGTTGAACAAAAATTTATTATTTTGTGCTCTCATTTTTGTATGCTTTCTTCTATTATTGAAGAGAAAAGTAATTCTTTTTTTCTTAATTGATAGTGAAATATTAGTTTAATAATTAATATTATTTTTTATCTCACGAGCATTTGGTATATTCATTTTTATAAATATCGAAGAAAAAACAATGCACTAAGTGTTTTTTAATAACTGGTTTTTAATTGTGACTTGATTATCATATATTTTTCTTTTATTAATTACATATCACAATTTTTATTTAGATTATGATAAATTATCTTTTAGTATTTTTTTTTTAAAACATAAGTATATTGATGAAGAAATAAAAGAATAAATTAATTATTTAAAAGTGATAAAATGGAAACTACTGTGAGAAAGAAAATAGAAAAAATCAATCTTTGACAAAAATAGGAAGTCAATTACATCTACTTGATTGATTTTTTAATCTGTCTCGTCTTATTTTAACTCTTCTTGTTTCTACAATCAGAAAGATGAAAATTATCAAAATAAGACTGTAAAATAAAACGGAAGATGAATTTTTTTGCTGACGATATAATTATTTACATTAAAAATAAAATATAACTAAAAAGTTTAGTATTGATTCAATTATTATGAAGTTAAATAATCTTACGGATCCATAATTAAATATATAAATTAAATATATAAATTTTAAATATATTTTGATACCCCTTAAATATCGAGCAAATTTCGCCACTGCCATCATGACATCTTGTTATATACTTTGTGAAAATTTCGAGTTCCAATGTTTCTTTTTCTTTCTCTATAACTAATATTTTCATTTATCTTTAATTTTGTCCCATATGTGACCCCATGAAGTGGACCTATTTCTTTTTAACAGTGTTTTGTCTGGTAGCTAATCTAAATCACTTACATAGCTCTTTTTCTGAAGAGGAAAATGATTTCTTCACAACTATTATATTTTTTATATATTTAAAGGTTAAATATATATATATATATATATATATATATATGTCTCTGGATTTTTAACACAAAATTAAAGTTCATTTTTATATAAAATTTTAATATATATTTTTATCTTAAATTTTAAAAATAAATAAATAAAACTCTTTTAATTTAATTACATTAAAATTTTTGACGTGTAATTTTTCTATACTAACATAATATAAATTATTTATATTATTTAACATATTTTTATTTGATATTAAAACAATAACATATCAAATCGTTTAAACAGCTAAATGTTAACATAAAAAATATTTGTCATATAAAAAATATTTAATATAATTATATTATAATAACTATACTCATTTATTTGTTAAATTTAAAGATCTAAATGAATTAAAATTTCGTTTTGAAATAATTTTTTTTTCCAAAAATCTGATAATAATTAATAATCTTGTGATAACATTAAAGATAGTACATCAACAAAGTAAAATAATTAATTAGATAATTAAATATTTTATTATAATAATAAACCAGTAAAATTAAACTAATATAATTATATCAGTCTAAACAAATATTATCAAGTCAATAAAATTTTAGTAATATATATCTGTGCCCGATGTGGACCTTATACCCAAGACTTATTATACCTTGACCAGCCAAGATGGCTATTTCTGTGTGCCATGTGGGCCTTACAGTGGTGTAACTGTAGTACTAATACCAATGTGTTTTTCAAATTCTATGCTTATTCCTATAACACATTCTCCAAGAGTAACGACCTAAAATCATAAATTGAATATATAATACACCCATTTACATTTATTATTTTATTTAATAGTTATATTATCATAAAAAATGGATTGACAAATTGTGTTTTTGGTATAAAAAAAACATATTTTTTAAAAATAACTGCTAAGCCAACTCAGTCTATTAAACACTATCAGATAAGCAAGAACTACACCTGCAGGACAGGTGTCCTGTACAAACCATGAAAATACCGGGGGATCTTTATAGAGAGAGTACCAAACTTTTTTATATTTATATAATTTTGAATGTATTTATTTTAAATTTAATATATTTAATATATTTAGTATTTTTAAATTTTTTTATATATTTATATTTAAAAAAAAATATTTTGTTTATATTCATTTTTTATTTTACTTTTTAAATATTTTTTTAAAATTAAAAAGATTGTTTTATTAATTTTTTAAGTGAATATTTATTTAGTTTAATTATTTTTTTCAAATTGACTGATTTTTTTAAATATAATTATAATAAATGAAAAATAATTACAGTACAATTATAAAAATTATTTATATTTAATTTTATAATTATAAAAATGACAATAACAATTTTATTATTTTTTATTATTATGAAAAAATTAAGTACAATGTTTTTATTTGTTTATATAAAATTTATTTTGGTTTAATTATCATTTTAGTTAAAAATATTAAATTGGTCTTGTAAATTTTTTTAGTTTTAGTTTGACATTAATTTTTAAAATTGATATAATTTAGTTTTTTTTGTTAAATTTTTTAAAAATATTAATGTTTCTTTTTTCAAAATTAAAATTGTGAATAAGAATAATTTACTTTATTGATGTAATTAATTTTAATATTAAATTTAATAAAAAGATTTTGATCTTCTTAAAAAATATCTAATAAAAAAATTAAATTATATCAATTCTTAAAATATTAGAACCAAATTAAAATTAAAAAAATATCAAGAATTCCAAATGATGTTGGTTGAAGATGTGTCCTTGCATGAAAATCAATAGACCCACGACATCTGATCATGTCAGAGGATAATTCATAACCACCATGGTGAGAGGAAAAATTAAACTAGAAACTAAAGTTTCTGAAAAAAACTGCTTTATTTCAAATGGTCATATAAAAAATATTGTTTTTCTCTCATACATGCACATATTTATTTGTCAGCACAAACCTTCCAAACAAGTTATAAAGATGGCAATTGGTATGAATCAGCACCAGCCACTGAAAAAAATAAAAGAAGATTGAAAAAGTTTTGTAATTTCTAATGTTAATACAAATTGATTAGCAGTGTAATTCCATGCATTGTCATGTGTTTGGTTTATTGACTACAGATACATAGCATGTTATTTAATCTTTTTAAGAAAGCTTGCAAAAAAATCTTTCAAACTGACTACTAATATAAGTTCTAAAAACATATAGTCGCTTGTATAGAAGTTATAACTACACATGCAATTTTTTAAATTACATAAACAATCTCAATCTGATTTCCTTAAAAACAGCTTCCTTAATCTGCCACTAAATTTTACAACTTTGGAATCCCTGGATTACACCCTATACATTGACAGATTATGGAAAAGAAATAAAATGTTTTTGAAATTACTTAACACCTTCAAACAACACCCCATTCACATAAATGTAAATCGTGCATTAAATTCCAATAAAAAGTACCAACAAGTACAGAGAAAGAAAGTAAAGTTTCACAAGATTTTTAAAAGGAAGATTCAAAGTTAATAAACTAAAATAATATTCTCTAAAATTATTGTCTTCAAGTGGATGTGTTTGTGAATTTAATTCAAGTGGATACTGTATAAAAAATCCATGTATGTTAATGGCACACCCTAATATGGAATATATTAGATTTGACATTTAGTAAATTAGATCAATATATATCCCCAAATGAAGGTAATTAATAACAAGACCTTCAAAAGCTTACGGTGAGACATAAGAGAAAACTAAGAACTAGCCCAATTACTTTTTCCACTGTGAAGATCCTCGTACGATAATTCAATAATTCAATCATTCAAGCAAGAACGAAGTTCAAATCCTGAAATTCATTCAGCAGAAGCTAAAAAGTCTGACCTATTAGTCTGTAACCTTTAATTTCCTGGTATTTTATCGTTAATCGGATTGAACCTTGAAATTCCTCAGTTGAATAGACTATTTAGCTGAAGTAGAACAAAATTGATTATTGACAAACAGAATGATACAGCGGTTTGAGTGAGCAACTAACACTGTTATCTAACACACAAGGACGTGAAATTACTTTTACAAAGAGTGTTTTTTGTTGAACAGTGAGCAAACAGTGAAATAATGACAGAGTGTAAGGTTTGGAAAGATAAAAAAAAATGTAATTAGAGATAAAATAAATCAATTCATGAGTCCTCATTCCTCACTAGGATTTTAAGTTTGATCATTTATATGGTACCAAAGTTTCTATGATCAAGTAGTTAGTAAAAGGTTAAAATTTTGTGCAAAGTTGTGCATTGTCCTTGCTTCAGGCTCAAAGAACCCTTAAGTGAGAGTCTAGGGCATGATTTCACCGAAAAGATTAACCATTGGGAGAGTGCGTTCATAGATAGATAGATTAGAAGAGAAAATGATTAAGAAAACAACATGAAATGGAGACCAATTACAATTACATTTACCAGGATCAGCATCTGAGCTGCATGATATAACATTTCAAAGTGCTGTAATGGTCATTTAAAAGGAAAAGACTGACACCAACTATAAAATACCAACTTTAGAAGAACATAAATAAACATCTACTAAAAAGTCTATGATTTTAAATAAGCAAGAACATGAAAAGAAAAGACCCTCAGCATCCCATGACTGCGCAGTTGCTGACAAAACTCCCTATGTGTCTTCTGCCAAGGATGTTCCACTGCAGTGGATATTCACCTGGGATCCAAGAATTGATTTCAGTCACACCTGCACTCTCAGCCGTAAGTCCACCAATAACCATTAGTCGATTCCCACATGCCCGAAATCCTATTCCCCATCCATGCACAGAGGATGTTCTCTCAGGAAGATCTCCAATGGTTACCCATTTGTTACTCCCTTTCTCATATCTCCTTACTATATGCTGGTTACAATCTGCAGAAAACAACACATTGTTTACAACTGCAACCAAAGGAGGAGCTCCTATATTGACTTCTCCACCTCGCGGAGGAAACATGTCCGGTATTTCACGCCATGTTTTCCTCTCCAGATCATACTCCTCACCGCTGGTTAACTCAGTTTTGTTGTCTTCTGCAATCCCACCAATCACATAAAATTTCCCATCCATGAATACACCAGAAGTCATCCTCCTTTTTCTATGCATGTTTGGGAGAGTCTCCCACTTTCTGGTGTCTGAGTTATAAAGCTCAGCTACGTTCAACACATTACCCACTGGGTCAACACCACCAGCCACTATGGCTATTCCTCCAATGCTTGCAGATGCAAACAAGCATCTGGGAATGTTCATTTCTACAGCAATTGACCAGGTGTTGGTCAAAAGGCTATATCCATAAACCACTGGAGCCGATACATCCCTTCCGAAAACAAGAAGATCAGTACCAACACCCAAAGACTCCTTGTCCGAACACATAAAGCAATCGTTACGAGGCATTTTTGGCAACTTCATCCACCGCTCACGGTTTGGATCATATGCCTCCCATTGGTGGAGATTGCAAGAGAAGTAAATCCAATGCTCTACCACACCCATTTCCCGCCTCAGCCGATACAGTTCTCCACTCCGAATCAGAGTTCGAAAACTACTGTTCAATGCAGCAACTAAACCATAATCAGACCTTGACAGTTTTAGGAGAACATTGATAGAGAGATCCTTGTACAGTTCTCCAATACGTGGGGTCTTGTCAGGAATCTCAGTTTCATGGTTTTGTTCATTCTCTTGGCCACCCTCCTCTTTGGGATCATTTGAAGGTTTGAACAACTTTCTTGGCGCATCTCCTTCCTGGGAACCCTTTTTGTTTGAGACATCCATGGAGGTTAAAGTATCACAAGCCCCTTTGTTCTCCTCTTCACTTGAGTTTGTCTTGTCCTTTGAAGCAGATGAACCCTTCAAAACACACAAAATTTAAAGTGAAATAGTCCTTGGTCAGTTCAATAACATCCATTTTGGAACAAAATTCTTACTACCACCACATGCCACAGTACCATAAAATATAGAAGTGCTCTTAACAAACATGCAAACAAACGCCTTATATCAAAGGTAAAACCACAGGCAACACATTAATCATTCTTAATAGTCATTGTTACGCTTGAATAATGTTTTTGCAATTCCGAATCACATTTCTGAATTCTGACACACAAAACAATTGTCCGTGAATAAAAATACTTTCTAACTCTCGAACCGACCAACCTAAATTAGAGTTTATTTTACGCAGATCAATACAGCATCGAGAGTAAAGTCAGACCCAAACGCTTCCAGAATTTAGTGCGGATATTAAATACACAGCCATGAACACCGCCACTAACCATAATCACATCCCTAACAAAAAAAAATCAACACAAACATCCAAAAAATTAAAATTGAGATGTTTTCGTGATTGGATCATGACGTATCAAGAGGGGAAAAAATGGACAATTCTGAGAATTGAGAATTGATCAGAAAAACAAAATTCAACAACAAAAAAACTGTATATACATCCATGTTAGAAGACTCCGCCAATCCATTTCATAAAAACCCTTTTCTAAAACCAATCCCTCGTTTAAACACAATTTTCTACAATCGCTCCTAATTTACATGAGAACAAATGATATTTTATCAGTCAAGATTGTTCACTCGTTTAACGTTCTTTTCCCGAATGAAAAACATGTTACCCAATTTTTGTATGATAATATAAATAATAATAAAATTATTATTATTATTATATAAATAAATTTTATAATTTTATTGTAAAGGATTTTATTTATTTTATAGGTACTTTTATAATTAAACAATAATTAAATTTTAAAAAATGGTTAAATTAAAAAAAAGTTAAAGAAATAATTTCTTAAACAGTACAATTGGAAAAAAAATTATTTAAATCTAAAAGATAAAATTGAAAAATAAATTTGAACTCAAAAATAAAAATCCTTTGTCTATATAAATATAAATAAAATTTACTTTGATATTAATTTTTTTTACTCTTACTTTACATTACCTTTCATTATTTTTTTTTATTAAAAAAGTTTATTTTTATTAAAACTATTTTACCGTAAAAGATTGTATTTCCTTGTTTCAAATAACTTTTTCTTTCCTTCTATAATCATTTCATTTCATCCATTTGTCAAATTATTGTTTTTTTTTTTGTCAAAAAAATATTTTCTCTTTATATTGGTAGCAACCCCATTCATCCCTTTACCACGCTTTCTCTACAATTGACATAAAAGATAAGAAAAATTATATTTTTACAAAATTAACAAGCATGCATGCAAGAAAAACTCCAAAAGAAAAAAAAAAAAAATTATAAAAAAATATAAAAAAAATTATATTTTTAAAAAATAAAAAAAAATTAATAAAAAAAAAACTCAAAAATAAAAAAAAAAAAAACAAACAGAAACCAAGAAAGAGTTGAAAGAAAAACTTACAAGTTTAGCACAAGAAGCTATAAAACTAAACTCCCTATAACTTGTGGGGTTTACCACTGTCACTCTCTAAATACCTATGAAGTTATTGCTTCTTCACCATTCACACTGAGAGAATAAGAGTCTGTGTTGTACAGAGATGTCCCTGATACTTTATTTATAGTCAAAAAATATGAATAAAGTAATAAAAATATTATAGATAATAACATAGAAAAATTGTGGGGCCTACTGTGACGGACTCAGAGTAGTGTGCAATTCCCATTCACTTTCAGTGGAGAACCCAAACAACTAACACTCATTGCTGCACGTGTTCGATGCACAGTGGCTGTGCTATTTCTTTCATACCTGTGTTTTAGTTTTAGTATTTTTCTTTTTTTTTTCACTCCCTCGTAATACTTTTTTTTTCCAACTCAGCAACTTCTTTATGATTAAACAGTTCCTTGTCTTTGCCTTCACTCGTTTATTAAAGAACATATTTATTCCTATTTATTATCTAGTTTCAAAACATTAATAAATATTTGAGAGTAACCGGGATGCTTGAATGTGGAAGTTACTTCATTATTATAATAATGGATAACGTTTATAAGTAATAAATGCAAGTTATTCTTTTAATACATATAATTCAATTTCTTTGACAGTATGTATTTATTGACCCGTATAACTTTAACTTTTGAAGAAATCAAGGAAGGTCCCTTGAACTATCACCCTAAAATTTAGTAGAGATTTATTTTTAGATTTCAAAAGAAATTTTTGATTAAGATTAGTTGAGATTTAATAAGTATATATATTCTCAAAATTATACTCTAAAAAAGGTAAAAAGAGATATTTATCTCATAAAAAATTATGATGAAGTTTTATGTGTATGAGTTCTTTAACTTGTGAAAGCAATTTAAGTTGACTTATATTTATTTTTTCTCTCATGAATATGAGTTGAAAAATTTATTTAACTAACATTATAAAATTTTATGTTTTTTTTTTTGTTTCATTTGTTTTAATAAATTGTCGTTTTTTTAATGTCTATGACTTTTTTATAGATATTAATTTTAGTAATAACTAAATCAGTAATTTATAACTGTTAAAAATATCATATTTGACTAGAAAAAAAATATGAGATTGGAACAAAAACAAAATATAAAACAAAAGAAAATTGAAACAGTGTTAAAGTACCTAAGGGTATAATATAATATATGAGAGACTATTGTTTAAATTTCATCTAAGAGATGTCCTAAATTAAAAAAAAAATTGAAAATGGAATTAATTAAAAAATAATAATTTAAGACTTTACATATGAAAATTATATATCAGGTACTATTTATATTTTGATGATTAAAGATATTTCACACAGTCATTTATATTTTTGAAAAAAATTATTTCCTATCTATCAGTTACCGGTTTAGAACAAAATATTAATTTTAAGATTAAAATATTTCGTTAGTCATCGTTTTTACCAAAATCTCAATTTGGTCCTCATATTTTTATTAGTCTCAATTAAGTCCATATTTTTGTAAATTAGTAACAATTAGGTCTTTTCCGTTTAATATGAAACAAACACAGTTAATTGTTACTTATTTACAAAGATGTGAACCTAATTGAGACTGATAAAAATATGAGAACTAAATTGAGATTTTGGTAAAGAATGAGGACAACCTAATTTTAATTATATATCAATTAATATCTTGGTAAATACAAAAATAGATAATATTATTTTCTACATAATTAGGAGTGATGGTTATTAGATTAAAAATTTGAGTGATAAATAAGTAATTAATTTAATTTTGATGTTATAAATATATAATTAATAGTTTTTATTCACTTATTTAATATTTAGTATTAAAAAAATTAAAAGATTAATATATATATATATATATATATATATATATATATATATATATATATATATAGAAAATCAAACTTCTCCGTAAATATTTTTACCAGAGAATAATAAAAATACAAAAGATGAGCTTCTCCAAAAAAAATTAAAGTAGATTATGTTTCATAATTTTTTTTTTAATTTATACGTAAATAAATTTTAACATAAAAAATTTCTTTTCTTTTTCTCCTAAAAATTCTTACAGAAAAAATTGTTTAAACATATTCTAACTTCTTTTAATAAATTTTTAAGTTTTAGTTTGCTACATAACTTAAAAAACGGTTTATTATTATTTGGTAAAATATTTCTTCTTCATTTTATAGCATTTCAGGGACTCATTTACTAATTTTTTGAAATAATATTTTTCTTTTTGCATATAATACTAAACATTTCCTAGCTAATATCCAAATTTAATAATTTTAAAAAAATATTGAATTAAAATAAAGGTAGACTTAATTATCTTTTAAGTTTATAATAAAATTAAAAACTTTCAATCATGGTCAATTTTTCTAGTATATTGAGTATTCAACAAATTTAATTATTTTAAATGAGTTTTTACGGTTAAAAAATTAAATCTATTAAATACTCAATATACAATATACTTCAAAAATTTATCAGAGATTTAGTTGATATGAAACTTTTCAAATTTATTAAGAACTTAAAACATAGTTAAGATAAAAAGATATAATTTAATTATCTAAAAATATAAAATATATATTTCTTATATTTTCATTAGAGGTGAGATGATTAACTTCAAATAAATTATATTATAAATATATGATTAATAGTATTTAATGTTTGTATGTAAGGAAAACAAAATATATGTTTTACATAAGAATGGCAATAAATATGTGACTTTTTTAAAAAAAATTATTAAAATGACATGTTTTTCTTCAATATATAAATTATTTTAAATAATAATAATAATAATAATAATAATAATAATAACTTTAAGGATAGATTAACAACTAATAATGATATTTGTTTGAAAGATGATATTTTGAAAATATAAAAAGGACATATGTGTATTTGTATTTTTTTCAGTAAGAGTGTAACGTAGGTATACTAGTTTATATATAAATAATTACTTATGTACATCGAACTATTATTAATGTTTAATTAATATAGAAACCACCAAATTATTAAAAACATTAAAACATTTATCCAAGTTTTAGGTTAATAATTATATACATTAAATTGAATTAATTATTTTAAAATATTTGTATAAAATAACGTACATTATGTGTGGATACATGTACCTACAAATATATATATATATATATATATATATATATATATATATATATATATATATATAATTATTAAACACGTTTCACTAAAGACTAATACATCACACGCTGAAAACTCCATTAATGGAAGTTAACATCATTATACATGACGCGTTGAAAACTCTATTAATAAAAGCTTTGACATCAGTTTTTGTTCTTTTATATGCTACCATAGTTTCTTTTATTTATCATAAACAATTTTGATACAAAAAAAATTCTTCAACTTTTTATTACTTGAAAATATTATTAATCTGATTATAATATTAGGGAAACAAAACATATTTTAATTTATTATTATGTAATGTACTTTTATACTTAATATTGAGAGATTCAAGACTATAATTAGAAACATACGACCCATAAACAAGGTTACGGTATCTTGATCATAATTAGGCCTCACAAAAGAGAAAAAAACAACCATTAAAAACGCTCTATCTAAATATAGGTAAGGTAGTTGGTAATTTTTACGATCTGCATTTAGTAAATTAATTGAAACTGAAAATTTATTTAAATGTTAAAGTATCTTTACAGAAACCTAATTGACCGATCTATTAAAGATAGATGGTTGAAACCAGAACAATTACAATAACATTTTTAGATCACTACTTTCAAAAGCATAATACTTAATAATTAAGGATTTTTTTTTTATAATCTATCAAATATCTTCTTACTTAATACTATGAGAATTTGATATTCATGTCGTAAAATAATAAGAATAAAAAAAAGTCAAGTTGTCACTACAAGAAAATTTTTAAATAGTGATCGATTTTAATAATAAATAATGATTAGTAACTATAGTATCCAATTTAGATATTAATTTACAAAATCAAAAGTTATTAGTTACTAAAATAGTCATTATTATGAATAAAAAATTATAATTAGTCACAAAATTGGTCTTTAAAATTAATTACCTTAGTTTTGACTATCAAAGGATATTGGTCACTAAAAGTTAGTTATTTAGGTTTTAACTACTAAAATAACTTAATTTTTAAATTGGTCTCTAATTAATTAGTGACTAATTTAGTAACCAATTATAATTTTTTATTTATAGTAGTAATTATTTTAGTAACCAATAATTTTTAATTTTGTGAATGAATATCTAAATTGGTTACTACAATTACTAACTATTTTTTTTTTAAATTAGTTTCTAATTAAGGATTTTATTGTAATATACTTAAGATGAACCAATGACTTATGTACGTGGATCTGTCTGTTTCAGTTTTTTATTTTTTATTTTTTTAATGAATTTAAGATAAAGATAACATTGTATTCGTTTATCCTTTAGAACCCAAACAATATGGCTATGTTTAAATTTGTTTGTTGGGAGCATGTGAGTGGAGGTGGTAATTGGTGTGATTACTTGTCATACTATTATTGTAATGGGGCAATTGACCAAAAAATTGTTTCATATAGAATCAAAATAAAAATATCGAGTGATAAAATACAAAGATTTATAAATATCAAATTTTAAGATTTTAAATTAAAAATGATATTAATTTTTTAAATAAAACATAATTAATTCTTTTAATTTATTTTAATAAAAAAGTTCAAAATGTACCTCTAAAAAGTGCAATTTAAAATTAATTATGTTTATATATTAGAAGTTTCACATAATTAGAGATAAAATATACATGTAGATGCAAACCTTATTTTATATATCAGTTTTGTAAGATTGGGTTAGACTTAAAATTTACATAATATTAAAACTATATGAATTAGAATTTGTCCTAACAAAATTTTATATTTGTTAGATTTATTGTTCCACTCGTTATAAAACTATAAAAGAAGTATTGAAAATTCTGCATCAATTAAATATAAAACCATTTTAATATATATATATATATATAAAAGGTCTATTTTTAATTCAGGATTTTGGGCCCAACCTTAGTTAAAAGGGGTTCAACTTAGTCACATGTTCCTTATTCATAAAACTTTTCAGTTTCTTCATTCTAGCTTTTTCTCTCTCAGTTTCCTTTTTTTCTCTCAAACTCACCCCTTTCCAGCCACTATTCCACATATTTTTTTTTCAATTCTAACTCAGTTTCTACCACTTCTTGAAGCAGAGACTGAAACTGGAACTTTTGCGGAGTTCTGATCGAAACGAACTGAACATTCCCTTTCTCCTGATAAGTCAACCCCAACTTCGCACTCTTTCATTTTTCGCCTCTGAAGTTTCATCTCTATCTGAGCTCGATCAAGGTCTCATGTTTTCTTCCCCTATGTTCTTGCATGTCAGCTTCTTAGATTCTATTTGGGTTTTCCAGTGCTTTCCACTTGGGGCTTTCTTCCCCTCGTGTTAGCGCCATTCAAGGTAAGGGAAGCTAAGACTTTACTATTTTTTTAAGTGTCTTGCATGTTTTTGGTCTTGAATCATGTTTAAAATGTTGGTTTGATGTTCGTGGTTGTGTTTTTTTAGTTTTGTTGGTTGGGATTTTTGGTTTTTGCATGTTGAAACCAGTGAAAACATGCTATTCTAGCTTAAGCAATAATTTTTAACTTAAGCGAGATCAGTTTAGCTTATGCAATATGCAATATTTTCTAGCTTAAGCGAGATCAGTCTAGCTTAAACGAGAATTCTCAGCTTAAGCGAGAATAGTAGAACTTCACTTTGCTCTCTATTCGAATTTTAGTTTAAACGAGAATTTTTAGCTTAAGCGAGTCAGTCTAGATTAAGCGAGCAGTCTAACTTAAGTGAGAATTGCCGCAAAATGTTAATTCCTTTTCTAACTTGTGATTGACTGAGTTAATGTTATAAATATGATGTATGAACCTATGCATGAATGATGTGGCATTTTTTTGACATGTACTTGATGTGTGTAGCATGGGATGATAATTATTTTAAGATAACATGTGGAATGTTGATGATGAAAGAGTTTCAAGGAAAATTCTTGGTGATGAGGTGGTTAGTGTATGCCTTAATACATGAGATGTCTAGACAAAGGAAGATATTTTGAATTCTGATAATCGTTCGCACCCATATAAAGTAGAATAAATTATATGGTGAGAGTGATAAGAGATTCTAGTCTTGGGACATGTTTGGGCCCAAACAACAACAAATCTTAACCAACATTGTTGGGGGAGCCAAAATAATACGTTCAAAATTTATATATTTAATTATTGTCACTAATATAATAAAAATGAATACATAATTTAATATAATCATAACTAAAAAAGAAATAAGACTACAAATGAATATACGGAAGAGTTGAATTTGTATACCTATTTAAAAAAAAAGACTAAAAAATAATTTTTCATAATGTATTAAAAAACTGAAAGACGTAAATACCAAGAGAAAATTCAATGATAATCAAACCACACTTAAGATCCAGTTATAAAAAACACACACTACAATATTTTTTTCTTTTATGTTCATAAAACAAAAAATTAATATACAAGCTCATTAAATAAATTAATATACAATTATTAAACTAATATTTCACTATCATGTGATACAAGGGAGAATTACCTTCTCCTTTATTTTTTCGAGAATGGAAGACAACAACTTATGTACGAGAGCAAAAATAGTAGATCTTTTTCTCTTCAGAAACAAAAGAAAATAGCTGAGAATGGGAGATGATAACAATTCATGAGAAACTCAAGTCATATAATGAACCACGGTTAAAACCCGGTTATAAAAAAACACACAGTAACATATTTTTACTTCTATATTCATAAAATAAAAATTAATATAAAAGAGACTTATTAAATAAATTATTAAAGTAAGATGAAAGAATTACCTCATTTTTTTCCTTCTCGTGAATGAAAGAGAACAAAGAGAAATAAGAGCAAAAAAATAGATATTTTTCTCTTAAAAAACAAAAGGAAAAATTTGAGAATAAGAAATGAAAACGATTTATAAGAAGCTCAAACCATAATGAACAATAATAATAAAAACATCTTGATAAATCTTTTTATTCTTTATTCTTTATTATGTTTGATTTTATATTTTATTATTTATTAACATTAATTATTATATTTATAAAAGAAATAAAATATTTAATTTAGTCATCATTAATTTATAATATATTATCTAATATCTATAATATATCATCTAATATCTACAATATAAAAAAATTTAAAATACCTAAAATTTAAAAAAAAAATTCAAATTTTTGGGGGGGCCATGGCCCCTCCTGCCACCACAAACATCTGCCACTGGGCCCAAGGCATAATGGGATTAACCTTGTGTGTGGTTAGGTGATAACCTCTTGTATCTAGACTCTGTAGAGTTTAGAAACCAACATAGGTGCATACTTCTTTTAGAATTCTATATCAAGTGCATAATTCGGATAATCGAGTGGAGAGTCAATTAATTGTTTAGATGAAGATAAGCATGTGAATTATTTTTTGGTTGTATGTTGCTTGTGTATCATACTTGTTTATTTAACTGTTAAAAATTATTTTCACTAGCTTACCTTTCTATATGTGTTTTGTATCTTGTTTGGCTTTTCTTTTTGCGATAATCACCATTATTGGTGGGAGCAGATGATGAGGCACCTGTTGATCTGGACTCGGGACTCGGTGTAGGGAGATATTGCTGTTTATCTTAGTCATTATAGCTAGTTTCCTTCTTTGAGCACCCTTTTATAAGAATTTCTTGTGTTTTGTTTTAGTATTCTATTTTGAGTAGTCTTTGAAAATCCCTAATGTAAAGTTCGGATGATTGTAATGGTGATTCTTTTGTACTCTCTATCTAGTGTTACTCAAAATATCAAATCGTTTTTTTTCAATAACTTTCGTCTATTAAATAGAATATTACAAATATATATATATATATATATATATAAATGGAAACTAGAGATTTCAAACACACTTTTCCAAACCCACATCTTTAGTTTTGTGAAACCAATTATTTTATTTCACCAGGAATACAAAAGTCATAATATATACTTTTATTTAAATAAATATAATAAAATAAAAAATTTATGATGTCCCATCTTAAAAATGGCTCCACATAGAATTGTTGCATTGTGCTCTCCAAAAGGAACCGTCATCATAAAAACCTTTAATATTCTCAAATACCTTATGATTTCACATAAAATATTATGATGAAAAAACTGATATCTACGTGGAATCTTTTGTTGACTAACACTTACAAATACATTAATAACTGAATAAATATATTGAGAGTGCACAAAGTGTTTTTTTTTTTCAAATTCGAAATCAGCCGTTAGTTAAATATATTAACAGGCAATAATATTATAATTTGATTATGAACAAAATTAGTATACATTGTGTACAGACTCATAATTTTCATCTTTCAAATACAATTCATTTGATACATAAATAAATAAAAAAAGACATGGAAAAAAATGAGCACGCATAACTATATAAAATAATAAATTTATTTATAAAAAAATAAAAAAATTATAGAGCTACAAAATTAAGACAATATAAAATAGGAATTTATGGATTTGTATTTAATATGGAAAGTAACATCATCTCTGTATATGCATGTATTTTGAACTGCCATGTGGTTTTAATTTTCATAATCTTTTATTTAATAAGGTATTAACAATATAAGAAAAATAAATATTTGATTGAAAGTTAATAAAAATGTAAATTTCATTAATGTGAACTTTAGAACTAAAAAAATGAATACAATTTAATATGACTTTAGAGGAGAAAAATGTATTTAACTGATAAGATTATATATTTTTAATTTGAAATTATAGTAAATTATAACTATTTTAAGACTTACATATACTTTTAGGCTTTATTATGTTTAATAAAGTCTCTTTAAAAGTTTTATAGCTTGTTTGTCCCTCAATTTTTCGAAAGTAAACATTTTTAATCTATTGATAAAATATTTTTCAAATTTACATAAAATATTAAATTCTTCATAATAATAACAATGTTAGTTATATATTTACGTAAAACATTAACAATCTTATAAATTATAATTTTTAATATTATTATCAAGTAATTTTTTTTAATATTTTGTGTTAACATTTAAATAATATATTATGCTAAACAAAAATTATTTAATTTTGAAAATTTTAAAAATTAAATACTTTATTAAAATTTTATAACACCCAAAAGATAAAATTTGGTCGTCAATTTAAATAATAGCATAATGTAAAAAATGCATACGATTTCTCATATATAATATTATATATATATATATATATATATATATATATATATATATATATATATATATATATATATATAATTTTATAAAAATAATATTTAAAAAAATTGTTTAAAAAATAAGTCACTTAGTTATTTTGGAATGAAAGTAAAGTGTTCAATTAATTATTTTATTAAATAAATAAATATATTATTTATTATTTATTCTAAGTATAACATTATCATAAATTACAAAATGATATACACTCTTCATAAATTTTGATAAAAATATGAATCTTACAAAGCACATCACTCTTAAATCGAAATTAAAAATAAAAAATAAAAATGGTGTAAAATGATGAAACTATTTAAAATAGAATAGAATAAGATATCATTTAAAAAATATTTAAAAAACAGTACTTAAATTAAAAGTATTATGAAAAATTCAACAAACTGTAATTTTTTAAATAAAAATGTGAGTTATGGCAGTATTATGAAAAAAATCTAAATAATTTTAAGTACAAATTTTAATTTGAAATTTAAAGTACAATAAACTATAATTTTTCACTCTTTTTTAAGTTTTTTTTGTTCGTAACCACCTTCTGCATTGTGACTATTCATCTTATAGTAATTCCTTCACAATAAAGCAATAAAGTTTCACACAATATTTGATTTAGCGTCAATAGGACATTTAATTGATTTCACAATTAACTGAAAATTTTACGTTAATAAGAAGCAAATAATATTTGTTTTTTGGTCGAAGAATTGATTCCAACTTTTTCATAGGGTGGAAATTAGGGTCTGGCCCGTCAGACCGATTCGCAGGTCTGCAAAAAAAAATGCAGGACAGGTCAGGTAGTGAGCTCGCAGTGGCCCGATTCCATAAGCCTGTAGCCTGCGTGGACCGGCCCGCAAGCCCGCATAAAAGAAATTATACTTGCGTATATTAATTACTTTTTTATGGACTCTTGCATTAACGTTTCAATTATTGTATAACTGAACAAAACAAGTATTATGTATATTTTAATGTGCTAAAATTTAAAGAATACACTGTGTATGTCATAGTATGAATATGATGAAAATGTTGAATTATCAATTTATCATCCAATTCTCCAAAGTCTTCACTTAATTTTGTGAACTTCTTAAAGTTTTCCAATTTTTAAACATTGAAAGTTTTATCATAAAAATTAAAAAAATTAAAAAAAAAACGGGCCAGCCCATAGGTCCGCGGGCCAAGTGTGGAACGAAACGAACCAGTAATTGTAGCCCGCAAAAATTGTGCGGGACAAAACGGGTCAGCCGGCAATATACAGACCTTATGCGGGCCGAATCTAAATGGACCGGGCCGGCCACATTGCCACCGCTATTTCTCAACATGTTACCAAAGACACACTTAACCTGTCATTCATGTTCTTGAACTCACTCGAGATCACTCTCAAGTTTTTAATTTCTTCCTCTCTTTTAATGAATTGAATGTCACAAGACAATTTTATTTATGGGATTGAAGTTTGGTACAGACATTGTGTGATTGGTTTGGGTTTTAGAATTTTGAATATTTATTTCATGATAAAGTTAATGTTTGGTGCATGAGTTAGAGGGAGCGGTGACATCGAGTATATTATACCAATATATTTATAAAGTGTCACATTTGGACATTATCTGACCTGCATTTCACCATCATTTAGTGTGGAGATATATGGTTTTCAAATTTTTCCTAAACTAATGTATTTGAATTATAGTTTTCACTTTCTGTCACTCTCTATCTATGAATATATTTCTCATATTTTCAACTTATGTGAACAATAAAATTTAAAATAGAAAGAAGAAGCAAAAAATATCTAAAAAAAATAAATGCAATGAAAAAAGTAAGAATTACATATAAATGAGGGTTAAACCCAATAAATAAAATGAAGAAATATAAGTCAGTTGAATTAAGGGATAAAAAAGAGAGTTAAATTGAAACTCGGGATAGTTTATAAAAAGCACTAAATTCTTTCGATAGGAGAAGTAAATGTAGACGTCAAATAAACATTACATCTAATTAGAAACAATTTCAGAGACGATTTTTTCTATACACAAAACTAATTCATAATAAAAATTATTTTAGTTACCATTAAATATTTATTATAATAATTTTTATTAATAATAAAAATTATTTTAATTATTAATAAATTTTAATTTATAAATTGATATTTAAATTAGTTATTATATAATAATTAATTACTTTTTATCATTAAAATTACTCATTATTTAAAAAAAAAAATTTGCAATGGAACATTATAAATTAGTACCATTAATGTTTGAAGTAAGCTACATATCATCGGTGTCATTTCTCAAATCTAAATTTATTAGACATTTTACTCTTTTAAATTTTAAAAAGAGTTATAAGATTACTAAATTTTATGGAATGAGCAAAATACTGAGTGAGGAATAATACACTAATTTGCAGATCTTGCCAAGTTGGAGTTCCACCATAGCCACCACGAATCCAAGGCCGAGAAGTCATGGAAGATGATCGCAAGATCCTTGCAATTCATACTGGGTTGCAATGTGGAGTTGAGGATCACCGATACAATTTGTATTCTTTAGTTTATGTAGAATTCTTAAGTTGTAGAATTCTTTTGTTTACATACAATTTCATAGAGTAAGTCTTTTGGGATAATATTTGTTGTACAAATTAAGTTAATAAAATTGTTTTTCCTATAAATTGTATATTGGTATGTGTAGGTAAATAAATTAAGAACGGAGAAAAACTGAAAAATAAAAATAAATTAAAGAAAATGTTCACTTGATATCATCGCAACATTAAATTCTTTGCTTTTTTAATTCAGAAATCTACTAAGATTTAAATTTTCTGATCCACAACAATTTGTTGGTCCACAAGAGGACTTAAAATTTAAGTATGTTGGTCAACAATTAACATCACTCAAAACACAGTGACAACAACTTTTTACCATTTTGAATGTTCCCGAAATCAAGGATTCCATTATCGGTAAGTATAACATTCCTTAGATGATTGACAACGAAACCTCACATCATATGACAAAAAAATTATTTTGTTTGATAAATGTGAAAAAGATTACAATGACACCAGTGTGATTGTCGAATCGGAAGGATGTCATTCCTATGAAGGAGGGTGGTGTGATTTGGAGAGTGGTTTAAAGCTCGAGAATGTTCTATTTGTGTCTCAATTAACTTATAACTTAATTTCTATATCAAAATTAATTGATGCTTTCAATTGTATAGTTCAATTTACTAATGCATTATGTGTAATACAAGATTGTCAAGATATGGAGTTGATTTTTTTTTATTTATCAGCCAGAACACATATATTAATAGGAGGTAATTAAGTTACCTCAACACATAAACAATAAAAATTAAAAAAAAAAAAACTATGACTTTTTTTCATCATTTTTCACATAGCATAGTATCTCACAATCATCACAAAAGAAAAGACACAAAAATTACAAATAAAAGGCATATCCTTCGTGACTTTGCCTTGAATACAAAGCTTAAAAAATTTTGAGGTAGTATCTGCACAGAGTAAAAAGACATGGAGTTGATTTAAGCTTCTGAACGGATGTTGAGGTAGTATCTTCACATGGAGTTGTTATGGTGATGCAAGAAAAGAGTATATGGAGACAAATATGGGAAAGAAATGAGAAACAAAATTTCATTGACAAAATATAAAGTTTATCAACTTAACAACATGCATGAGGTACTTTTTTCCAACAGACATCGAAATTTTGTTCCGGTAGAAAAAGAACCTAAAACATTTTACAAAGGTACACAACTAGTAGATAATATTGTTATCATTATGGTTATTTATTTTATTATGAAATATATTATTAGTCTATTTATGGACATTATTTGATGGACATAATTATGAACATTATTTTATTATTAATTAGAAAATATATTTTTAACCTATATCTATGGATATAATGATCGATATTATTTGAGTTTTTAAGAATGATATTTTTTGTCTTTATTTAGTTCATTGTATATGTATATATATTGGTGGCCTATGAATATAAAGTAGATGAATTTTCTTGTTCTAAAATTTATGATGGTATGAAAATTATGATCAGAGCTTATTTTCACGAAATTTGTTATTTGTTGAATTTATTGTTTAATTTGTTTTCGAATTCGTTACTGAACCACTTATTAATGTCTAGTACAATACATAAAATGTTATTCTTTGGTGCAAAGAGTATTTTAAAAGTTTCACATCAACTATGCAATATATATTACTTAAATTTTTATTTATTTTCAGCTTAAATACAATAAGCACCAATTAATAAATCAAATTATCCATGTATGCTACATAAAGAAGGGTAGGAGTTGAATCCTGAACTCGTTGAAATGGAGAAGACCATTTGAGACAAATTTATTCGTGGCTTTTAGCGTCCCAGAAGAGATTAGACCTTGAGAGAGAGAGAGAGTTATTTAAGGATTGAAAAAAGTAATTTAAAAAAAGTAACGATATAAACATTTAATTACTATTTACTATACTTTTTTTCTTCCTTCTTTGTCTTTGCTTGTGTTAAATAGACTTATTAATATTTTCCGAGATAAGGGTGCCTAAACAGACAAATAACTGTCCCTCTATTTATGCTGAGATTCCACCATTTGACCTTTGCAATGACTTCAAATTACCAAAAAAGTCATAGAGACACTGTTAGTTACCAAAAACTAGCGAGGGCATTTATAGAATAAACTAGTTCGATTGTGGAGGATGTTTGTCCTGGTGGCAACCTATGAAAATAACATGTTTGTCCTTAGTTATCTGTCTCCAAACGTTTATATATACGTAAAACTAAGACAACTCAACACTATAATCTGGTTCTCTTGTTTTTCGTGTTCTTCTCTGGAAACACGTACGGGAGAAGAACAAGATGCAAAAGAGAACCACGTGAAACAAAGCATTTGGAGATTGGCGTAGATATCACGTTGCATGTTGAATCGTCCTTTATTCTTTCTTGGGTTTTTAGAAAGGGCTAATTGTTTCCTCTGATGGGAAATTTCTGTGCTCGCTGCAAGAATGATGGCAATTTGAATCCCCACACATGTTCTGGTAGCATTTTCCATAATTAATTTCTATTAATTGTCACTGTTTCGGGAGCGTATGTAGGGGTGTGTTTTCTTTTGGTTTTCTCGTATAACTCCTTAATGGATATTTGAAGAAAAAGAAAATGGTTGTGGATTTGATAATTTGTTTTGTTATTATTCATCGTGATCATGCACGAATATATATATTTTTTTAAACATGACGCTTCCCGTGAAATAGAACATAAATGTAATTAGATTGCACAGCCATCGGAATTGTTTTATTCTACTTGACCAGCTCCTCTTTATTTGGTTTCTCATGCTTAAGAGATTTGGCTCAATTTATAGAGTCATAATGGATTCTCATGAATTGAATCCTCATCTTCTTTGTTTTTCTAGACAATAACGAATGTTAAAGGAAACCATCGAAGAACTAAGAATATTTCGTGACCAATCTGGGGTCCTTTATTAATCATACCACATAGCTCTATGAAAATGGTCATCCAAAGCATATATAGTTGCATGAAATAATCCCAGTTGATAGTAAATGTTCTTTATTATAGAAAGTATATAGGTTGGGCTAACTAACGAAACAATCTCCTTCTCCCCGTTTGTTTTATGCTTGCAAACTTTCTTTGGAGACTCTTGGGAACATGTGAAGAGATTTTTTTATTTTTTATTTATAAATACTCTTAAAAAGAAATAAAATTAACCTAAGTATTCTATAAACTAAGCCAAATTTTGAAGAAGCTAATAGAAAAATAACTTTCATAAACTAACCTACACATAAATTAAGTCTAGTTTATAAACCATATGTGATTTTATTTTATTTTTCTTCTAGAAAGCAACCCTAATTAATTATGCATCTCATGTCATAAATTTTGTGCAGATGTTTCTTTTTTTCTGTTACAAAAGAAAAATGTTGTCTTTTCACTGAGATGAAAATAATTTTTTAAATGTTACAGAAGTTCCCAGTAGAGGCACCCAGTTGTTCGTTCATTCAAATCCAAACGGGTATGGACACGTTGAGGGAGGGAAACCTGAGATTCTTCCTACTCCAAGATCTGTAGGGGACATACTTTCATCCCCACATTTAAAACCCTTCACATTATGTGATCTTAAGAAGGCCACAAGAAATTTTGAGCCTTATAATCTTATTGGAGAAGGAGGATTTGGAAATGTTTACAAGGGGAGGATTAATGAAACTAAATCCTTCGGGGGTACAATTTCTGGATCTGGAACAGATGTAGCTGTTAAGAGGCTTAAGCCTGATGGCTTTCAAGGGCACAAGGAGTGGCTGGTAGGTTTCTTCCACAGGCCTTTAACCCTACTCCTTTTGTTTTATATGGATCAAAGTTCATAATAGTTCTCTTTCTTTGCAGTCTGAAGTCAATCATCTTGGCCAACTTCACCACCAGAATCTCGTCAAACTTATTGGATACTGCGTGGAAGGAGAGAACCGACTTCTAGTGTATGAGTACATGCCCAACGGAAGCTTGGAAGATCATATATTTCGCAGTATGTTTATGCCCTTGTTAGATTAGGTTTCAGAAACTAAAACACTTCCAACTTGTTTGTGCTATGATTTAACATTAATCAAGAAATCCAAACGTTTCTTTGAACTGTGCCACTGCTGTGTTGCAATTTGATCAACCATGGAACTGTAAATTGCAGAGGGCAGAAAACCACTTCCCTGGGCTACAAGAATCAAGATTGCTACGGGTGCTGCTCGAGGTCTTTCCTTCCTACATGACTCTAAGCAACAAATTATCTACCGTGATTTCAAGGCTTCTAACATTTTGATAGATTCAGTACGTTGGTTAAACTTGCATTGCACATTTTGGGAAAAATGCTTGCAAATACTGTATGGTGGTGCCTTCATTTAGCCATCTTTATTTCCTATCAGTTCTATTGTTTTCCCTCTTACTTTTTTTTTTTTTCTGAGATTTTTAAATAGAATGTGTTCCTAAATTTAACACACTCGTCCAATTTGAAATACTGATTCGAAGTACATTTATAACTTCAGTGTTCTCGTAGTCAATCATTTTAACTTTAAAACGTTTTCATACAAATTCAGGAATTTAATGCAAAACTGTCAGACTTTGGATTGGCCAAAGCAGGGCCCACTGGTGATCATTCTTATGTCTCCACTCAAGTTCTGGGCACTCACGGCTATGCTGCTCCTGAATACATTGCTACAGGTTTGTGTTTTTTCTTAAATGCTTTTTTAATTTTAGATTTTGTGATTGAGATATCTTAGGAACAATGCGTTTTTTGTTTGATCAGGTCGGTTGACATCAAGGTGTGATGTGTATAGCTTTGGGGTTGTGCTATTGGAAATATTATCAGGACGGCATGCTATTGATAACACAAAATCTGGAGTGGAGCGTAATCTGGTAGAATGGGCAAGACCCTATTTGGGTGATAGGAGGAAGTTGTTCCGGATTATGGATACCAGATTAGAAGGGCAATACCCGCAGAAGGCAGCTTATACAGTTGCAATAATTGCGTTACAGTGTATTTCTGATGCCAAGAGTAGGCCACAAATGTCCGAGGTTTTGTCTGCTTTAGAACACCTTCCATCCACTAGACGTTCAGCTAGCCCCACACAAACCCATACATAGTTCTCTTTCAGACACCAAATAGAGAGTTTTCAAATCCCAAAGAGAGAAAATAAGTTGGTATGTTATCTCTTCCTCCCCTTTCATGGGTACTGTTTGTTAATTAGGTCCCGTGAGTGGGTTAGTGACGGATAGCTACATAACCCTTATTCTCGATCAGGGGAATCACTTTGCTCTTTCCATCATATATGACACCATTCTTCTTGCAACACATGTAAATGTTTTTTGGTTTATTTTCTAAGATATTTCTCATATTTCAACATAAAATGACATAGGAAAAAATTCCGTATCACATTCCACCCTCAAAGACCATCATATCCTAACATAAAAATATAAAGGGAAGCGAATGAAACTTAAACCTTAGGCAACAATTCTTGAAATCTATTCAAATTTAAATAAATAGGAAGCAAACTCAAGAGAATAACTAAAGAAGATATAAATTCATTATTCGCTCAAGGTAAGTACATGTACTGCATTCCACCCTAGCTAGTTTGTAAAGCTATTTGTAATTCTGAAATCCACTTAGCTAGCTAGCTGTGAATCTGTAAAGCATGATGTGCTCGTAAGTCTCCCCAGGCTTCACAATCTGTGTTGGAAAATAAGGGTGATTCACAGAATCCGGGAAACCCTGTGTCTCCAAGGCAATGGCAGCAAACTTGTGGTATATGGCCCCATGCTTGCCTTTGGTACCATTCAACTGGCCACTAGTATAGAACTGCATACCGAGTTGGTTTGACCACAGCTCCATGTTCCTCCCAGAGACAGGGTCTCTCACTACCGCAGCCTTGCTTAACTGCTTTTGGAAGCTTTTGTCCAGCACATAGTTCATATCATATAGATCCGGAAGCTCACGAATGTGGGTTACAACTTTTTTTGGTTCAAGGAAATCATACGGGGTGCCCTTTACAGATCTGGTTTCGCCGGTGGGAATGAGAACCTTGTCCACGGGTGTGATGTATGAACCAAAGATCTGAACATTGTGAGAAAGAATGTCACCACTGTTGTGTCCCCCAAGGTTCCAGTAAGTATGCTGCGCAAGATTCACTGGTGTGGCTTTATCCACTGACTTCGCAATCATTTTCACAGCCAGTTGGTGTGCTCCTATTAGCTTGTAAGTCACTTGGACTTTAAGTTTTCCAGGAAACCCTAGCAAATTTAACCCAAAATATCTTTACAATGTGCCTAATTTTCTTAAGAATTTGTAAGTTTCAAAAACGTTATCCTATGAAGCCAAGCCAAATGACATAGTCTAGTTAGTACCTTGTTCGTTTTCGTGACTGTGATAGCTAAATGTTACATGACTGTGTTTCTTGTGGGATTCCACTGACCATATAACGTCACTGAAGCCTCTTGTGCCACCTGATTCATAAGAATAAATGGTTCGGTAGACAATTAAGTGAAAAATGATCAGAAAGTTGAAATCGAAAGTATTAACATTGATATATACCGTGAAGTGTGTTCCCGTGATCATTTGCGGGTAAGTGGTAGGTTTTGCCATCCAAAGTGAATTTAGCTCCTCCAATCCTATTGGCCACTCGTCCAATCAGAGCCCCGAAATAAGTTGTGTCATTCTACAACAAATTTTAAGATCATAAGTTTGAGAAATCTCACTGCAATATACAATATTTTCTAATGATAGTCCTAATAAACAAACAACAAAATCATTATACATTGAGTGTACTTTATGAAGAGTTAATATCAATATTTCAATAGGAGATAAAATACAATAACGCGAAATGTAGATACCGCCCAACTTAATTTTTGTAATCAGATCTTAAATCGGAAAAAGTATTGGATTGATCAGACACTAGAGAACAAATCAATAAATAAACCAAAAGCTTCAACCAAAAACAAAGAGCAAGGAAAAGGGACAAAATCATTATAGTTTCTTAACTTGAGTATCTCTTAACTGAGAATCAGACATTTCTTGTTTTTTGTTTTTCTTCTTTTTCAATTAGCCAACTGAACCAGAATTAATCCTACCTTGTAAGAATCAATGGAATCATAGCCAAGAACAATATCAGCTAGTTTCCCTACAAAGAAAGTCACAAGTTACATGCTTGTCTGATTGGGTAACATAGAAAGAAATCAATAATCAATAAGTAAAGAATGTTGGGGAGAAGACAATACAAACCGTGTTTATCAGGTGTTACGACAGACAGAATTGTAGCACCATAATTTGTGAAATTCAGCTTGAAATTTCCTCTCTTCAATTCATAGAACCCAATTTTCTTATGATTGCCATGAGCCTGAACAAGGAACAGAAGCCCCAAGAGAAAACATAACACCAACAACACCTTAGTCATGGTTCAGTGGATCTAATGCTTTTCTGTAAATTATGATCCTACCTCAGGATTTATATATGGAGGGAGCCAAACAAATAAAAAGTTTCAATTAAAAGAAAACATAAAAGAGAAGATAAGTATAAATTTCCATCTAAGGTATTAATTAAATAACTTTAAATTTGCATTAATTAGGATACATTATAAATGAGTAGTTCCGTTTCTCGAAAACATTGTCTTAGTGCTCACGGAATTTCCGATCACTTGATTTTAGAAAAAGTCAATCAAACTCATGATTAGAATAACTAGTTATTAAATTAATTTAGTTAACAATATTAAAATTATTCTAATTTTGTGTTTTTAAAATGCCTTTAATATAAATTTGATGAGACATATAATTTTTTTCCAAATATTAATACTTTTAATATGTTTATTTAGTAACATGCATATTTATTGATGGTAATAAACAAATATTTAAGATGTTTTCTTTAATCTTTATAAGGTTAGAATTTGAAAGAGTTAAATACATTAACATATTTTAAAAAAGGACCTTGTACAGTATTAAAAGGTATCTTAGAAACTAAAAAATGTTAAAAAAGATGGAAAAGAACATTCCTTTTATGCTTATTTAAAAAATTATAAGACAGAAGAGAATAAATAAAATAGTTACAGCATTAAATTATACAAATGGGAAAGTAAAAAGTGTAAGGAAAAAGAATTATACATAAATGAATATATGTAATTGATTATTATAATTTAGAATTAATTAAGTTTGAAATTGAGTACTTGTTGGTTGTTGGTTTCTTAAGTACTTCAAATTTATATATTTTATGATTATTTTTTTTATCGACTAATTTTTTTATTAATTAGATGATGCGGTTGTTATTATATATATATATATATATATATATATATATATATATATATAT
>Ga0214545_1003937_pt1 | contig 28057 bp, 11 predicted proteins | sample CNSS4metaG_FD_160064 | JGI IMG/M metagenome (GOLD analysis project Ga0214545, IMG submission 160064) | Root nodule microbial communities from cowpea collected in UCLA plant growth center, Los Angeles, California, USA - CNSS4 | ecosystem: Host-associated > Plants > Roots > Nodule | place: USA... | reverse complement strand
TTTTTGTTTTTTTTTTTTATATTTTATATTTTTTTTTTTTTTTATTTTTTTTTTTATTTTTTTTTTTTTTTTTTTTCTTTTTTTTTTTTTTTTTTGAGTATTTATGTTTGTTATTTTTTAATTTAAATCTTAAAAGTATCACTCTTTATGTTATTAAAATAAGGTTAAAAGTCTTTTTTTAGTTGTGTAAATTCAATTTTAATATATATTTTTTCAATCAATCCAACTTTAGTTAATTTTGTTCAATTTAAATTTTTTTTCTAATGTCTTTTAAATAATCAATAATGATGAACTGTGACCATCACGTGTCACTTCATAGTTTATTTATTTATTTTTTAATTTTTAATTCTTTCTATTTTTGAAAAAAGTGTTTACATGTAAATCTAGCAATGTATCACGTGTTAGAATCAATGATTTATATTCAAATTAGTCCTATTATTTTTGTTCAAAATTTAGTCACATTTTTTTTAAATGGAGTCATTTTGTCTCTCCTCAAATTGAGACCAAATTTTTAATTTTTATAAGAATGTTATATAAATTTTATATCAATGGTGTTACTCCTCCTTCTTACCATATTCGTTCTAATTTTAAACTAATTGTAACTCTAAACAAAAAATATGTAATAAAAATATTATTATAATATTTATATAAAAATTAAATTTGGGTTTCAATTTGGAGAGAGATAAAATTATTTCATTTTACAAAAATATGGGATTAAATTGAACAAAAATAACAAATATAAAGAACAAATTCAATATAAAATATTGACTCTTACATGTGCCACATGGTTGAATTTACATGTACACATTTTTCAAAAATTAAAAAAATTAAAAAAAGTTATTTAAAAGAAAATAAAAAAACAAAAAATAAGTAATGGTCATTATTCATTATCATTAATTTTAAACAACATTGCTAAAAAAAATAAATCGAACAAAATTAATAAAATTCGGAATTTGATTGAAAACAAAAAGTATTAAGACTGGATTGAGACAACTAAACAAATATAGGGAGCAAATGTATATTTTAATATGTAAATAATTACATAAATAATAATACCAATAAATATTTAATATTATTAAAATAATATAATGACTTCAAAATAAATAGTCAACTAATAGTTTTAAAAAATATTTTATTAAAATTTACCATTATTTTAGTATTTGTCTTCTACTTGTATTCGTTACAACTACTACCTTATTATGAATTGACTAATATGGTATATTGTTAAAAGGTTTTATATCTGAAAATGGTTGCAAATTAAAACTAGATATTGAGGAAAGAATATTATAAAGAGGCTTTTTTATGTCAAATATTTTTGACATTTTATATTAAGTAACGTTGTCACGTGGGTGGATATGGACAATATCAATTTATCATAGACCTACTTAGAACCGACATAAACTTTTATGTTTTCTTTTTTAATTTAATTAATTTAAACTTGAATCAAAATTTAAAATAAGAAACATATCAATATTAATTTACATATAATAACCATGTCGTTATGAAAATCATAGCCAAAATGGTACAATAAAATTTTGGCTGATACGAAACAAAACGGTAAACAACAATAAACTTTTGGTATAATTATTGATTTTCTCCTCCAATTTTTTTAATTTGTTTAATTTAGTCTCTAAATTTTTGAAAGATTTAATTTGATACTCTTATTTTTTAAAATTGATCAATTTAGTATCTCACATTATATTCCAGTTCACGTTGTTTGTATAATGATGAACACTGTACAACAAATTAAACAACTAATCTTAATACCATACTGAATACACATGATTAAGAAAACATAAAAAAAGAAACTAAAATAATGTTGACTACACCCAACAAACAAACAAACCCAATTAACAACTCTACTCACGTTTTTATGTTTTTATTTGATTGCACAGTGACACTCACCAGTGCACAAACGACGTTAACTGAAATATAACAGTAGGTACTAAATTGAATCACTTCAAAAAATAAGAATATCAAATTGCATCTTCCAAAAACTCAAGGACTAAATTGATCATTTCAAAAATTCGGAAACTAAATTAGACCAATTCAAAAAATTAAGGGACCAAATCAATAATTATACCTAAGACAAAATTATTGAAAACATTTATAAATTATTGTTATTAAAATCTTTAAAAACAATTACCATTAAATTTTATAGTAAAAATATAATCACCTACGATTAATGTATTTGGATTCACAAAATCCAATGTAAACAAAGAAAAGTCTTCAGCACCATGTAACACTCACAATTATCAATTTAGACCGCAAAAATAAGTTCCAAAACTTTCGCAAACACCACGTAGCAACAACATCATTATCTTCGATATCACCTAAAGAAACAAGAAGAAAATGCGAAGAGAAAAATAAAATAAAATGCTTCGAAATATTAGAGATCCAACATAAATAAATATTTTTATATAAAAAAATATTTCTGCATAATTTTTTCTCATCTTTCTTTTAATTTTTAATTTCGATATTTGTAAAAATGACCGAAAGACTACGGACTTTGAACTTTAATTTTTTTTGTTGGACATCACAGAACAAATTTTACTTTAACGTACTAATTTCTCAATGGTATTATTTAATAAAAAAGCAATTTTTAATTTTAACACTTTTAAAAATTAAGTAAAAATTATGTATTATTTCAAAAATACTAAGACTATTCAACCTGCGTCATCGAATGATTTTAGTAATGGACACGTGACCTTGTTGGTACTGTAACTTTGACACTCTCGTCGCCCTCCGACAAGTTTTTTTTTTTGGTTTGACATGATACTTTAACTCTGTGCTTATTTTGTTTTACATGGAAACTATACCAAAAACTCAGACTTTCTAAAGATAATTTTATTGTTGTTGATATTTGTTGAAAATTATAAAATAAAATATAAATATAAACAAGTATTTTGTAATTTTCAATAAACAAAATATAAAATGTAATAAAGATGAGTCAAGAGTCACATGGCTTCTGAAGTATCGGACCAACTTGTTCATGTGACAATGTCGAAACAGCCTCTTAAGTCATATATGACTTGTTCAAAAACAATTATCATATAAGTAAACAATACAAATTTTAAAAAATTACATATAAAAATTATTTTATAGATTAATTTATATACAAGATCATATTAATTTATAAAGGAATTAATTTTAGACTTATTTTTTTTCGTCCTAAATCTTTAAAAAATAACTCGTCTAAACATGGTACTAAATGTTTTTTGAATAATATAATTGAAAATTTAGTAAATATCATTTTACATGTAGTCCAAGTTATTAAATACTCTATTAAAATTATAAGAATTAAATTTTTTTTTCACTAAATATAATAGTTAAATGCATTAACTTTTACTAAACTTTAAAACTGTTTATGTACCTACTATATCACTGAGATTTCATTTAAAATTTTTGTTTAAAAAATATGATTTTATGCAAATAAAGTTATTATGCAAGTAAAAAAATAATTAAGTCAATCATTTTTCATTTAAAAATACTTTCTACATCGATTGCGAACTTAATATACGTATAAAAGGAGGACAAAAATAATGTACAGGTTACCTTTTAAAACTCTTTTTACTATAAATCATTAACATTGAATATGAATGTTATATGATGATTGTTTAATTGATATATTTGTATCTATGTCAATTTTAAAACCATCCAAAAAAAAATATTTAAATTATCATAAATAGCAAATTAACTATTATAAAAAAAATTATTTATTATGTGTTTTTCTATATCAGCAGGACAATAGTGTGTAATCCTAATCCTATATTGGTAACTTAAATGATATTCTATTTTATTCACATTGGAATAAACGTTATTCGTGGAAACTTTTTAAGTAAGTTTGACTAGATTTCAACATTCGAGGAAATGCTTTAAAATTTAAAACAATTAAAATAAGAAAACTAAGTTAAAATATAAGTTAATTATACTTGAGCTTAAATATAAATTTTCACATCAATGTGAATATAACTTTCCCTTGTCGCACAATGAAAATAAAAGTGACAAATCGCATGATAACGATTTTTCTGAAAATGAATGCCCAACAACATATTTTTAAAACTTATAACTAAAATGGAACAAAAAAAGTCATATTCGGGAAAATTATGTTTCAAAATCCATCAAATAAATTCAACGTATACGAAAAAAATTGTGACAAAAAATTAATTTCATGATTTTTTTTCTGTTATAATTATACTGAATAAGTTTAGTTATAAGGTTAGGTGGAAGATTTATTTCACATGTTCCTCCTTTAGACAAAAGAAGGAGACAAAAAGTAAATGAAGCAAGTGCATGGAAAATGGTATTTGTATAATGTTCAAAAAAGGACTTACTATTGACTCGTGATAAGGGTAGACACTTTTATTGTTGCATGAAACATATACATAATTTAATAACATTTTTATTCTTATAATACTTGAAGAATTAATTCGCACAATTCAAACTAAATAATATAATTTCGAATGTTGACAAAGAGTGTAGTTAGTATTTTTTTTTTCTTTTAAACATTTAAAGATGAATTTAATTACTAAGTTTAAAATTTCATATTACATAATTTTAAATGATGTTATATTACCAAAACCATTATAAATAAAACAAAATTATGGATTTCATCATATTTCTTTCCACCATATTAATGTTTTTTTTATTTAAAATATCTCAATATAAAGTTATCAAATCTTGTTAGAAGAGGAGTTTAAAGTCTAACTCAACCTCACAAAACTAATTTTAAAAGTAAGGTTTGCACTCCACTTATGTAGAATGAAATTGTTTTATCTTTAGTCGATGTGAGACTTCCGATAGACGTCCTCACTAAGATATAGACATCTCGTGTATGAGTCTAGAAATTGGTGATCCGTTAACGGTTTGATAGCGGATGGAACTGAATATCTAAGAAAATTCACTATGATAGACTCTAACTTGATTATGATACCATGTTAGAAATGAATTTTAAACTTAATTCAACAAAAAAAAAACTGGTTTGTAAGGTGAGGTTAGAAATTTCACTATAATAGATTTTTTTTTTTTTAACATGTGAAGAATGCATATTTAATCTTTTCATCACATTAATCAAATTCACTATGAATATTATTTTTTTCACGTTTTGTTTACTTTTCTCCTTTTTGTCCAAATTCAAGGGACCTCGCATCTAGTTATTCTCTATTCTTTATTTTCGTCTCCATCAAAATCCAAAGAAAAAGATGTGAAATAAAAATCACTTGATTTGATATATAGGTGAAAGAGAAACGTACCAGTGAAATGTTGACTGAATCATGTACAGAAAATGATTGGTGTGTTAGAATTTATGAGGGAGGAGTTCTAAACTAAGTTATAAACTTGCCTGCAGTTGAAATGTCAAGCACCTAAAATCTAATGGTCCAAAATCTTCCAATTATATTTTCTCAGTGTTTTCAATTTTATACTATTCAATACACATAATTTGTAACAGTACATGCTTTGACTTGGTTTTAATATTGCATAATGCTTAAGCCACACTCATAATTAACTTAATAAACCTTTTCTTGAGATCAGATTATGACTTCCCTGAAAGCAATTGAACTGGTTTTTAATAACATTATATGCATACTCTCTACCATGATTCATTGTGACAGATATAAAACTATGATCAAGTATTTTTAAAGGGAGAGAGATAAGCGTTGGAAGACGATTGTTGTAAGCAACATCTCTAGTAGTTCGGATTCTATACTGACTTTTTTTCTTTTAATTTTTTGTTGAGCCTTCAAAAATAGGGATAACAGTGTGTGGTCCGCTAGGTTGCAAAAAAAAGTATGGATTCTCTTTTATAGATTCAACCTAAAGCGGGCGGATAAATTCGGATAAATTGTGAACTATTTTAAGAGAGGATTACCGGAACATACAACATCAATAAGATATGAGTTTAACTTGTTAGAAAAATGATTATTCAAATATTACCATTAATGATAAAAATATAAAATAATATAATAAAAATTATTAAAATAATAATAATACTAAGACATATATATAAATCAACGAATATTAATCAGAAATCCAACAATTATAATAACAATAAGAGAAAAAAAAAACAAGGAAAGGATAGAAAAAGTTTAGGTTGAGGTACACATGATGCTATCTTTAAAAAGAAAACGTCTCCACTGCACAAGGTAATACAAATACACAATACACAATCATATGTGTTTCAAATTATATGCATTTCTCTCCCAAGATATAACAACCCATCAAATCGATCAAGTGTAGCGAAGGATCTCCGAACCTTATGAACATCAATGTCTTAAAGATAATATAAAGAAGAAAAGAAGAACACTTTGGAGAGAACTCTAGTGTTTGTGGTTGTTTTGTTGTGTCATTCCCATGCACCTAGGTGGTATTTATAGGGAGCAAAAATATATACAAAATTAAATTGTAATAAGAAATGTAGTCGTTAATCATAAATAACATTAACTCATAAGATTTAATAGGTATAACAATGCGTTTGACTAGGTTGCAAAAAAAAAGTATGGGTTCTCTCTTACACATTCAACCTAAAGGGGACGGGTAAATTATCAAGTGTTTCGATAGAGGATTACTAGGGACATACATCATCAATAAGACATGAGCTTAACCCACATGTAAGGGATTGACATCATTCTTAATTCAAAACAGTAAAACAATTAATTTATGAGCCTTCATCTTTATATGATGTTCAACTTTATTATTTTTACTCGAGATGAAACTTAAACTCACATTTAGATTTCTAATATAAATCCATGTTTTCATCCCTGCTTCGAAATATATTAATACTAATATGTTAAAAGAAATTAATATTTTTTAAAACATCATTAATGTTCATATTATAGAGATAACACAAAAATAACTCAGGAGAGAATCTAAATTACTTCTAGTAATGAACCTCCAAAAATGATATCTTCCCATGTCATTTCCTTGAACTTTCATAAGCGTAGCTTTGTGCCTCATAAAGTTGTGGCCTCCTCCAGTTCAGTTTCCTTTAACTGTTTGCAGTTTGAAATTTCTACACATTAAAAATCCCAGTTTTCTGATTCCTTACACCAAACCATCCTATTTGCATTTGACTTGACTATAGTGCCATTATTTTATATCTCTTTGCTTTTCATTCTCTCTCTCTCTCTCTTTCTCTCAAAAGCATTCTCTCTCTTTCTCTCTCTCTTTCTCTTTCTCTCAAAGTGATAACAAGCATTCATGACTACAAGCCTTTGATCTCCTTCTCTTCTCAGCACCAGCAGAACCTTTTACAGGATCTTTGTGAGTATATAAACTTCTGGGGTTTTCCATAACACATATATGTATATGTATACGTATACGTATATGTTCTTGCTATTTTGTTTGTATCTTGTAATATTGATTTCTTTCATTTTTTTTTTCGTTTGTGATTACAGGCGGCACCAGATGAACATACCGGAATGGTGAATGAATTGAACAGAAGTGTTGACTTTGAGAAGTTCTCATGGAGAATTGAGGATTTCTCCAAACAAAATATCATGAAATTGAAGTCCAAGCCTTTCAAAATCCGGGGCTGTACATGGTACGTGAAAATGATAAACCTTTGACTGCTTCAGACTTCTGTTCTTTTCATAATAACCGCATTACATAGCCTCACCAAATTGAAAACAAGCACCGAAAAGTTTAGATCACATGGTGATGATACATGACGAGTAAAGGAAAGAAAAAGAAAAACTGAACCTCATCCTTCACTTTATTTCTTTGCTGTGATGACAGAAAGATATTCATGAACCTTTGTTTCTATGAATTAATTTTCATGATGTCACAGGAGGATCCTTGTGCATCCACTGAGGAGTGATGTGAACCATTTTTCAGTGTATTTGATGGTTGCTGATTCTTTACCACCGTACGGATGGAGCAGAAACACGTTCTTCAAGTTGGTTCTCATCAACCAAGTGGACAACAACAAATCAATCGAAAAAGGTACTCAAGTTGTCGAATTTTTAGTTGATTCGGTGGATGGAGATGCATAGTTTATAAATCGATTTTGTGGGTTGAGTTAATTGAGTTTTTAACATTTCTTGCTGGTGTATTTCTGTTGAGAAAACCGATTCTTGTGATGATTTTCAGAGACCAAGCAGAAGTTCAATGGGGGACATCGTAGCTGGGGTTCATTTTTCTTGAATCTAAGTGATTTCTACAACCATAACCAAGGATATCTTGTGAGGAACACCTGCATCATTGAGGCACACATCTGTGTCTCGGATTTAGCACCCAACATTCAGGTTCACCCAAACTGTTCTCCCTCTCATGACTCTTCCTCAGGTGGTCAAGCAACAGAAACATCCTCGGACAGCATCAGTCCAAGAACCTCAGGATCCAGTTCAGCAGAAGGGGAAACTCAAAATGGTTGTTGTTCAAACAGTTTGACACTGAGAGAAGTCGTGGATTTGGAGAGTTTAGCAGCAGAAGAAGAAGCCTTTATTCCACTCCTGGAAGAGGTTTGCATATGGCATCCAAACCTTATACAGTGCCAGAAGGAGAGAACTCGCAGGTTCAGACAATGGGCATTCGCATCATTAGCCCAAGTTCTGCACTTTCTCAAGACCAAAAGGGTTAAAGATATGACTGAAAAAGACATAAAGAATCTTCATGATTTGTGGAAGGAACTTGTGAAATCCTCGGGCTTTGACTTGGCATGGCTTGAGCCATATGTTCAATCAGCATTGGGTTTGAAAGCTTACATGGAAAAAGCAAAGCAATTGAAGAAACTCAAAGACACTGTGGTTGGTTTGGAGATAAAAATGAAGAGACTGAGAGGGGAACTTGCTGCTGCTGAAAGACAATTTGAGGTTTCAAGAAGAGAGTTATCAGAAGTAAGAAGAGGTTTCAATGAGATGGATACGAATTCTCCAATTGGATATGCTATGTTTTAGTGCAAACTGTTTGATATGTGTATATGATGATGATGAACTGGTTTTTGATGAGGCTCGTGCACAAAGTTTTTCAGTTCTAGATTTGTACAAATTATGTTGGAACAATGTTAGTGGCTTTCGTACGAAGCTGGCTAAATTTTTTGTTCAGTTCAAATTTGATTAATGTGTAGATGTACTTTTTTTTTTTGTCTTATGATTACATTTGAAGATGACTTTTTGATTACCGCTTAAAATGATACACCATATTTTACGATAAAGTTGTAAAAATTTAGTAAATAGATCAAAATAAATAAAAGAATACGATAAATATCATCATTGTCAAAATTATTTAGACAGGGTAATTTTTTATTATTACTTTCAAAAATAATCTTATTTTGTTTGTTTTATATTTATTGGGTTCATAATTAGGATGATTTTATATTTTATTTTCTTGATGTAATTAGTGGTTTATAGAATAGATGTCTAGCGGAGGATTTTGGAAAGAGAGAGGGGTGCGCTTAGAGTTTCATGGGTGCAAATAGAAGAGAAGAAAAACATATCTGCCGACGCACGGAAGCATGACTCAAATATCCTCTAAATTAAGATTTATGTTTATTTCTCTTAAATTTGCATTTGAATATGTTTTTCCACATAAATAATTATGTGTTAACAAAAAAAAAATTACACTTTAAATGTGAAACAACCTCTTTGAATCTTAACTTAATTTCTAAGTGGTGATTTTTCATAATTTTAAGAGTTATTAAGTGTTGATTTTTCATAATTTATTTTGGTGAAATATATAATCATATCTTTCTACTACGAGTTCCTTGCTTCCCAAGTCTTCTCGTATGCTGTCGTTGTTTTTTACTTTGCATTGGAGTCATAATCTTGTTATTTATTGTTTGAATGATATTCTTTTGTCCTTATTCTATTCATAAATGTCAACTCTGGTATTTATATAATCACGTCAACTAAATTAGTATTCTGCTTTTATTTTTCTTAAATCATTAAACAACTTTAAACAAATTAAAATTTTCACGCTAATTCATTATTGGTTTGTTTGCAAAATTAAATTTTAATTTATTTCTAACTTTTATCATTAATATTATTAAATATACATAATAAAAGGTAACTATTATATTACAAATTAAATAATATTTATTTTAAAATTTATTTTTCATAATATCTATGCCATTTATATCTTTAAACAGTAGGAGCAACAATTATGATCCCAAATCATTTATTTTTTCTTTATTGCTGATATAAATGATGGATACTGTTAATTCTTTCAACACACAAAATTATCTAGTCTATATAATTCTCACATCTAAAAGATGAATAATGAAGGTGATATATGTTCGCTCCTCTATTTTGTCTTGTTAAAATTTAATTTTGTTTTTCGTATTTTAAATGTTAATTAATTAGTTTCCAATTTTTAAAATATATCAATAATCATTTTATATAAAATCGTCATTAAATTTTATTATTATAATATTGTTAATATTTCATATAAATTTTCTTGTAAATTTTCTCTAAAAAAATTATAATGAATGATTTTTCTTTTTGTAACTTTTCTATGAATTTTAAAAGTTTCATAGTAAGAAAATTTATATCAAATATAAAATATTTTAGTATATCACATATCACATCTCATCTACCACTACAAAAAAAATTTAATTATAGTAAAAACTTTATTGACGAAATAAATTTGTCAGTAAAACAACATTTATCGATAGACTTTATTAATTGAAATAATCAATCGGTAAATTTAAATTATCAATAAAAATTCATAGGTAAAATTTATAGATAATTTAGAATTAGTATCATAGAAGAATTTTTTTCTAATACAATTTGACAATAAAATGAGATCATATTTAATGCTTTGATATTTTTGTGAAAAATTCATTGATAATTCAATTTCTTAAAAGACACCAGTAAAGTACAATTTTGATTACGAATGAAAAATCTGTTGATAAATTTGTAAACAAAAATTGGGTACCAAATTTTCCATCCAATTTAACGAAATGTGTTTATAAATTAAGTAGATATGTATGAAAAAAAAAAGAGAAGATTAAGAAGAAAGAAGATGAGAAGAAGAAGAAGAAAGTGGGTGAGGAAGAAAAGAAGTGAGGAGTCGGAAACGGTGCATCAAGTGCATCAACGACATCAATGACAACAATGACATCAATGAAGCGGCGAAAGTAGAATGACAACAATGATGGAGGTGGTGGTAACAACGGAAAAAAAATAGGAAGAGTGAGAGAAGGAGGAAGAGAATGAAGAGAGTTAATGGTGGCAATGATGGATATGGAGGAACCAATGATAATTCTGGTAACTTAACAAAAAAAAAGAGATGAGAAAAAATCAAATCGAAATATTTATTGACAAAAAAATTCATCGATAATTACTAATGAATATTGACTAATAAATAATAATTATTAATGAAAAATTATCAATTTTTTTTTAATAATTAGTAATTACATACAAATTTTTTGATGCGTCAATAAAATTTATTAACGAAAATTTTACTGAGATAAATCATTATAATTTTAGTTTACCTATAAATTTTAAATATTATCAATGAAATTTGACCAAGTGTATATTTTTTAACCGTAACTTTTACAATTGTGTGAGAATAAAGAATTGTCACTTAAAAGTATAAAAAGATTAAATGACTTATTTTCTTAAACAAAAATAATGTTACCAGTGATTTGAAATTGAAAAAATAGAAATAAATTTGTAAAACAAATAATACAATAAAAATATGTTAGAAATTTCACATTTATAATAAATAAAGTATATTTACATGGGAATCTCATTTTACAAGTTTGTACAGTTAGGTTTAAAAATCTTTTCAAATCTCTTGTTACAATATTTATTATTTATTAACATTAAAAAAAAAAAAATATATATATATATATATATATATATTACAAAAAATTTTATTAACCAATTTAAATACTTATTTATAAAATAAAAAATTATTATTTATTAAAATAATTATAAATAAAAATTTATAATTATTTATTAATTAATTAATTAAAGACTAATTTAAAAACCAGTTTATTTAATAACAAAAACTTTCATAATTAATATTTAGTGATCATTGTTAATTTTAAAAATCAATTTAGAAATAATTATAGTTTATATTTATAATAATTATTATTTTAATAATTAATAAATTTTTATTTTATAAATTATTATTTAAATTTATCACTAAATTAAATTAGTTGCTAATGAGTATTATGTTATATATATATATATATATATATATATATATATATATATATATAATATAATATGTGAGACAAATTTATATATTATAAATAAGTTTTTGTGTATATTGAATTATTCTTAAAAAAATTCTCTCTCTTTTTTTCAATAATAGAAGTGAATAATGATGACATTGAAGATTTGTGCATGAAGGGCATGGCAGCATTGATGTAAAAGGTTTACACGTATTCACCTGTCTTGCAAACATGGACTGTGGAGCTGCCAAGTCTCAAACATTTGCATGAGGAAAACGACACAAAAACCTCAGAAGAAGCAAAGTGTGAGGGGCAAAACCGTGAGAATAAGATGATATAGAATTATAAATATGGTGATAGAAGGATTGAACTGTTAGTGATAAACCGAGGAAAAGCCATGGAAGAAAGTGTTGGAGCAGAACAAGAACAACGAAGGATGAGGATGAAGGTGATGGTTGGTGTGGATGAGAGTGATGGAAGCTTCTATGCTCTGAAATGGGCCATTGATAACCTCTTCACTGCCATGGCTACTGTGGGAGAAGCAACAGAGGAGAATGAGGGCATGGTGATTCTGGTTCATGTTGAACCTAAAGTTCAAAACTTTGTTTACCCAGTTGGACCTGGTGGAGCTGGTTATTTTCATTCCCTATATATTAATTTATCCATGTCTTTCAAGTATTTATTAATTTATCTTTGATTTCTTAAAAAATAATATTTGTTTATATTTTGACTATGTTGTGCTTTTTTTTTTTCGATTGTGTTATTAGGTTTGTTTATATTGTCATGTTGTTGTTTTTAAGTGATTCCTAAAGTAAATAGGACTAGCAATTAAGAAAAATAAAAGTGTATTTCAAAGGCAAAAGAATAAAATATGTGTGTGTTTTTTGTTGGAGTGTATTTTTTGGAGAAAATATATGATTTTTATGGTGGCTTTAGCAGCATTTTATCCTGCAAATGTAGTGGTGGATTCAGTGAAGAAAGCACAAGAAGAACAATCAGCATCTGTTCTCTCAAGGGCATTGAAAATGTGTCATAATAAGCTGGTAATTAATTAATTGTCTCATTACCTTGCCAAAACTTTTATTTTTAACACTAATTATTGATTAACAAAATTTTGATGAGTAGAGATACTATTACACAAACAGAAATTAATGTGTCTTTTAAATAAACATTTTTTAAAGTAAATTTACTCAAAACATATCAGAAATCATAATAAGTTTTTGTTTTCTAAAAAAATTAAAGAAAAAAAGACCAATTTTGAGTTCCTACAAGAATATAAATTATACTTAAAATGCATTTGATTTGATTGAAACACAATTTTGTATTTTATTTTGATCTCTGAACTTAGAATATTACATAATAATGTTCCATGAATGAGGATGAAAATGCAGGTGAAAGCAGAAAGCATGATTCTGAATGGAGATCCAAGGGAGATGATATGTGAAGCAGCAGAACAAATGCAAGTTAATCTTCTTGTTTTGGGGAGTCGTGGCCTTGGTGCCCTCAAAAGGTTTGAATTACTGCCCTTGCAAATACTTTTTTTAGGTTAAAATACAGTTTTCATCTCTTATTTATATGTTACATTTTGAGTGTTTTTTTTTTAGTTTAAAAAAATATTCTTTTACAGTTTTCTTCTTCATACACCAATCCACATTGGTACTTTTTCAATTTTCTTCATTTTTTTATACTGGGGATGTTGACATTCATTTTGACTAATGTGACATGTTTTGTAATTTATTAGTGCTTTTGATCAAAGTAGTATGATATTATAAAGTAATAATCAATTTGATCTAAAAGAAAATCTTTTAAAAATCAAGGTGGAACTCGTTCAATGTAAAACTTCACTGAAATTTAAAATGTCAATTATTACTATCTATATTTATCCTTTCATTTATTTAAGTTTATTCATAGATTAATTTTGATTTTCTTTGAAAGAGTGATGATTCTATGTATGTGTACATTTGGTTGCAGGACACTTCTTGGAAGTGTGAGTGATTACTGTGCACATCATGCAAGAACACCCGTCCTTATTGTGAAACCACCTCCAGAGCAAAACAAAAAGCAGTAACCCTAATTTCCAGTCTCTTCAGCCTATGTTTAATGATGAATAAAAATGTTTTTAATTTTCTTTTTCTCTGAAACCATCTTTTAATTTTATCTGCATTAGAATAATTTAGATGGTGCTCCTTTATTTTGTACTAAAATATTTAAATAGCTCCCAAAATATCATTTCACATAGTTTTACCGTTGAAAATGAATGAAGAACTAAATTTGGATTTGCCATGAAAGCTACACTAGCCTGCCAAAAATGTCCTGAAGTCTTTATGGGACTTTATACTCATCTTTGTCTTCATATAAAATATAGATAAAATATATAAAAAGTCTTCATGGGACTTTATACTCATCTTTTAAAATAGAGTATAAATAACTTTCTTGCAATCATCATTGCAACTTGATATAAGAGAAAAGAAAACGTAGTATACAAGCATCCCTAATTCAATGCTGACATCTAGGAACAATATTTTGTTTTGTGCAACAGAGTCAATTATGAACTGTTGACAAACTACTATAAATCACTTCAAATTAAAATGATGTTGAACAAAAATCCTTGCCGAACCACACAACTAGATTCCATAGCGAAATTGCCCTTGGCAGCACATGCTGCTGTCATTCACAATAGTCAAAGACTTACCTCAACTTGCAAATATCAGAAATCTAACACGACCCAAAACTGTGCCTCTTGCAAGAAATTGAGACAAATGGAAAATATATTGGACAATTATCTGAAAAATTCAAATACACTTGTTGCCTAGAGGCTGATATCAATCCACAGAAACGTTGATATTCTATCAAAATTTCTAGCAGAATAACTTCAATGTCTTTGTAGTGGCAAACATGATCATCCAATCAACCCAACGTCATAATATATGCAACTGCAGCTTCATACACCTACTACCTACATCATATTTCAACTATCATTTTCAAATTGGAAAATCCCGAATGGACCACAATTTATTCTATACTCACTTTCATATGCACATTCCTTATAGAATATAATTTATTCTACACTCACTCTCATATGCACCTTCCTTATAGAACATATGGGATGAAATTGAGTTTCTGACCAGCTATAGAGGGGAAATATATTAAACTTAAGGGTAAGATGTGCTTCAAAAATTGGCATAATTTTATAACTTTTTTTCAAATTTGGCTTTAACCCTTAAAAAAATTATCTTATTTTCTTCCCTTTAATTTGGAGATACTTTACTTCTGATCCTTTAAAGTGATTCTTGTGACGATTTATAACTGTCATTAAATGTTAATTATATAAGTTTATAACCACTTTCACGACTATTGAGTGGAGAATTTTAAAAATGAGATACATAAAAATAAGACAATTTTTGAAAGAGTACAACCAAATTAGGAAAATTTAAAATATATATACAAATTTATTATTTTAGTATTGTAAATGTTTGTTTGGTTCTTGTATTTTCTAAAATGTAATGGATTTCGTCCACGTTCAAGGCAATGAAGTCAAGAATAAAATCTTCAAAATCACCGCTTTTAAAATAAAGGAACTAAAATTAACTTTGACCAAATTTTCAGAGACTGAGAACACATTTATCCGAATCTTTACACAGACATGTAATCAGAGACATGAAAGGCAAGGCAACCAAAGGAAAAGTATGTACCTATTTTTCCCACCCTCCTAGTCTCGTTTCGGGGTCATAGTTAGAGAACAACCGAAACTCATTTCCAAGTTTGCTGGAATGCTGAGGCCTAAATCCACAAGGATACAGGCCCAAGATCTCTGCTGCCCTTTCTTTCTGCACTTTCCCTACAAAAGTGTAATACAAAAATTACAATACCCAACAACGGATACAGTTATATTTCTTAGTAATTCTTCAGACTGATCATTTCGTCATAAACATTACAAGTAAATTATCATTTTTAGAGAAATGATAAAAGCACAATATGATAAAATTCATTGATACCTGTCAGCAGAAGCACAAATGACTCTCCAGGTTGTATGAGCAGACGAATCGTTTCAGCAACTTTCTCCAAGCACTCTTTGCTCTACTACCAAATAATTACGTCAAGAAAATCATTAGTTATGTCACTATGTTTTAAGGTGGAAGTATTGTATACTGCCAGTCTAATAGCCTCACACTTGATGTCTTTTCTATCTCCCCACCCCAACCCCAACCACCAAAGGGACAAAAATTCCATTACAAATTGAATAACAAAGGCTCACCAATTACATTCACTCCTATTCCTAGATTTTGGAGCTATTTGGATGAACTTCTTAGAAGAAATTATTCGGGGATTACGATACTGGTTCAAGACTGATTTTTTTTTATCTCTGGTCAAGCTATTCACCCAAATGAATCTTTAGGCAGTAATCTAACTTTTTTTCTTTAGATTAGGATGGAAGGAGAGAAGGTTTGACATGTCTTAAATAACACCAGATTTTCTTTTAATCTTGCATTGTGGGTTCCTCTTCTAGTAACAAGTACAAATACAAAAGTCAGTTACGGAAAAATAAAGCAGACTGGTGATTCATTGCCAGAAGCTGTGAATACACGAAACAGGCTTTAAATTAGTTCACAATGAGATATAGAAACCTATGTATCCATGAAACATGCAATTCAACTCATTGAAAAGAGATGTTAAGGAATGCACCGTACAGCACGGCCTTTGGTTTGTCCAACACGGCATAATTTTCTATGAAGCAAAATAAAAGACTAGCTGCATATTGATTTCTAATTGCAATCAAACGTACAGGGGAGGAATATCTGCTTCATACCACAGTACTGTTATTACTTTAATCAGGAGACGATGGGGAAAAGGTATACCAGAGATGGAGGAATCCAACTTAATTAAGGTATACAGTTCAAACTCTTTTAACAACTTGCACACTTAAGTTAAAAAAAAATCATTTTTCACAAGAAAAAGACTTGATCAATTTATCCTCAGCCAATCGAACCATTTATAGTTTCTGTGAAGTACAAAGCAATTGACAGAAATGGAAGCAAAAGATACAGAAGACGCCAATTTACAAAGTAATACGTCAGCAATTAATTCTCACCAAGTAAGGAGGATCTGCAACTACAATTTTGCAGGAATGTTTCAATTCTGATGGTATTTCATCAGGAAGATTGTAGTCATAAAATGTGTAATCACTTCCATATTGCTGAAAACGTTTGTCGTACTCAAGAAGTTGCACAGTAGCATCAGGATTCATTTGCTGAAGATTGAAGAAAGGAAAAAGAGAATGTTAGAGCAAAAGCAAATCCAATGGATTATAATTTTCATACAATATCTTTTAACATTGTCAACTAATTAGAAACTAGAAAACACTCTAAATATGATTTTTAAAAGTCTTATAAAAAAATGAAAAATCTTATCGTGCATGCATTTGACAAATGTATGATAGTATGAACGAGTAAAAAATATATACTGTCAGTGTATTCTAATTGAAGTCATTAGATAAGACTAATTGCTGAAAATGAGGCCTTCTTCGTCTCTTTACCAGTCTCAAATGAGCTTAATTTTCATAGACTGTGTTAGTGTAAAGATTTTTACTCTGTCAACAAATTAGATAACATCTCAAGTATTACTTATTAAATAATTATCATAAAAGTTCACAAATTTATGATAAATAACAATACATGATTCAATGCATTACAAATAAACTACCTCCACCTATAAGGATTTGAAATTCCAAACATTTTCTACACTGAGACTTTTTATATTACAAATTAAACCAGGACCACAACAACCTTCATATATTTTTTGGGTAATCATGTTATTGCTCCAAAATGTCCAGACTTAGCACCTGAGTAATCTTCTCGGAAAAACCTCACTCACTATCTCTAGAAGAGTCTTCCTGCAGTTACAATTTTTTCACGCGCAACAATCAACCTCGAACATGAGATCAGACTTAAAGAATCTAAGTTCATTTCAACTGGAACCAAGTAAACTTGTTCTAAGCAAACTTCATACGTAATCCAATCTCTTAAGACAATGCTCAATAACTTTTCAACTATCATGCAAATTTCATACCAAAATCGTGATCGGTAATCCCAACCACTCACACTCAAACAAAAAGGTAAACCCATTTACTAATTAGAAGAAAAATAAAAATAAAATTACAATATCAGAGGAGCAAAAACAAACCTTGAGATAAACATAGAGAGTAGGGCAAGCAATGCAGGCAACGCGAGCGTGGACGCCACCGCAGAGAGTGAGAACTTCCTCGGACACGGTTTTCGCTGTTTCTGGAGTGTACCAGAACTGGCTCAAATTCCAATTCTCGGACACGAGAGAAACCTCGGACCCTTCTTCCGCGTCGGACTGACGCTGCTGCTCGGCGAGGAATTCCTTGAGAGCGGCGAGAGTGTGGGAGCTGAGAGAGGGTTCATCATCGTCGGAGGGCGCCGAGGACTCAGTGAGTCCGGCCACCGAGTTAGGGTTCAGTTGGAGTTGGTCCGTCATTGCTCTAATCTGGTGTGGGAGGAAGAGTTGGCGAAGAGGTTAGTAGGGATTCGAATACAAGCTAATACATTATCCGATTCGGGTTCGGGTTTGAAATCATCGGATCCAAACCGAACCAACATGAAACTAGCCGGCTTTTTTTTTAACTTTATTAAGATATTTATTTTATTATTATTATATTTTAATAGGAACTTTTTTGTAAAATTATATTTAAGAGTTAAAATTATATTAAATATTTAAGTACAATGTCTAAATAGAGTTTAATAATGTTATATAAAGGAATTAAATAATGAATGAAATTTACTGTATTATATATTATAATCTCAAATTATTCATATATTTTCGAAAGTAATATTTATAATAATAATAATAATAATAATAATAATTAAATTAGTAAACAGATGTAAGCAATCATTTTCGTTTTTTGTTATGTATTGTTGAGAAAAATGTGGTTGGTGTAATTAAAATTAGGCTTTAAATACCTTTTTCGTCCTCATTTTCGTAGTATTTGTTGTGGATGGTTTTCATTTTAACAGAATGTTTAAAATGGTTCTTATTTTTACCGAATGCCTAAAATGGTCATCATGCAATTCGTGTTTTATTTGGTCCTTTTTTGTGTGACGCCATTTAAATCAGGAACGGTGTACAGTACACGTAACACACCCCAATGCAACGTAATACAAACAATGTCACATGTACAGTGCTCCCTTACTGATTTAAACAACATAACAGAAAAGGACCAAGTAAAACAGGAATTGTGAAAATGATGATCATTTTAAACATTCGGTCAAAATGATGACTATTTTAAACATTCTGTCAAAATTAGAACCATCTGCAACAAACACTACGAAAAAGGTATTTAAGCCTTAAAATTATATATTTTTGAATTTTAATAATTACTATATATTGGATAAAATTTGCAAGTACAATATTGTTATATTATATCTAATATGATTATATATAACAAAAATGATGATTATAAGTTGATATTGTGGTTTTGAAAGTGTATTACAAAGATTGATATCAAAGGTAAGTTCATTTAGTGCATTAACTGTAAGCTTTGAATATTCATTTTTGAAATAGCCTTGAATGGAGAAACACGACAACTATGATGAAAAATGAAATGTACCATAATTATTAGTATAGTACCCGATCCAATTATCGAAGACCCTTGTTAATTTATATGAAGGGTCCAATTTTATTAAATACAGAGTTTCTTCCTTCACCTCCAACTTTTCTTCTCCACTCCCAAAGTTTTCTAAAATTTTCTAATGAATCTTGACTTTTTCACTGGGGTAAAAAATAATTTTCAAAATTCGGTAATTTGTTTAATCGAATTTCGAAATTTGATAATTTCTTTTAGTGGATTTCAAAATTCAATAATTTACTTAATCAAATTTTGTTAATCAGTAACTACCTAAACCACATTTTGTTTTTTAAATAAAGAATTTAAATAACTTTCAAATTGAGAAAAATAATATTTAAACATTAATTTTTTATCAAAGCTCCTAAAAAATTATTGTATATTTGTAGAACATTTTTCAATTTACATTAAATGGTATTATTTTCAAGTTATAAAATGTTAAATCAAGTCAGATATAGCTAAGATAACACTAGGTCAGACTTATGTAATGTTAGTTTCATGTAATTTCAAACCAAGTTAACCCGAGTTAATGTCAAGCCAAGTCGGCCTAAACTTAGGTTGAGTTGAGTCGAGTTTGGTCTAACTTAAGCAAAATAAGTCATAGTCCTAGTCAAGTTGAGTTGGCTTGAACACATAGAAGTTAACTTTGTCTCAATTTGAGTTGATTCTAAGTCAAATCGTACTGGGAGAGATCCAAATCTAAACAAATAAGTGTGGGTCTATGTTAAGTCAAGTTAGACCCATTGCTGATTAAGTTAAGTCAATCCTGATCAAGGTCGGGCAGTGTTGGTAGAAATCCACATTGATCCAAGTTAAGACTGATCCACATTCATCTTAGTCCCATGTTTCGCCAAGTTAGTTTAGACTAATAAAAACCGATCATGGTATGCTCAAGCCATATTAACTTTAAGTCAAGTTGAACAAAACCAAAACACTTAATCAAATTTGAAATTTAAATAATTCTAAATAAAAATCTGTCAAACAAAGTCAGTGTCGAGTTGAATCCAAACCAAGTAAACTTGAATCTAAGTCAAGTAGTTAAGAATCTAGAATTCATGTCAAGTAAAATTTCATCATAAAGTTTCATCATGATGAAACTTAGCCAAATGATACAAAGTAATAAGTTAGATTTACCCATACCAAAATGGAACGAAACCGCCTAAACACACCAAAACAAAAATTTGAAAACATAAAGAATTTAAAATAAAACTATAGAATTGTCATTTGAATTTTCTTTAAAATTCTACAAAAAAAAAAATTATAATATTGAAATACCTCAATATTAATAATTAATATTGAAATATCTCAATATTAACTAAGTTTCTAACACATGAACACGATAAAGCACAAAACAAATTATATTTTAATTGTAACCATATTAATTATTTATCACTTTTCTATTGGCAATCGAATTGACAAAGTATTTCATCTTCAATTTCGGTTAATGTTATTTGAAGGTAGTTTGATTAATATTTATCTCCATTACATTTACTCATTCGCAAAGAACAAACAGTCAATTATACACCGACATGCATATTAGTTAAATTAAAAACTGCATTTCGTTATAATATAGTTATTAAAATTAACAATGACGTTTGAATTATACTTTATACCGACATTACCGTGGCCCATGTAACAGCTTTGATTTTAACAAAAATAAAATACGGGAATCAAAGATTATTCCCATTTAAATCATAACAAAAATCCAAAAAGCAGGGTACTAAATTCAAGTCTTGGAATATAAATTTACGTCCAAGAATAAAAAATCCTTCATTTAAATCCTTGCTTAAAAGGAACTAAAAATAAACTAAAGCCATAAAAAAGTATTACACAATATTCGATATTGTAATAAATGAAGTACAAAGATCGAATCAAAATCTCTGGTACAGTACAACTTCGAACTGCTTAACGATTAGCCTTGGCAACTCTTTCAATTTCATCTTTTTTCTTGATCGCATAACTGAAATAAAGTAGCAACCTTAAGTAACACAGTATAATTAAATACGATAATGTAATTTCACTTGATCAAAGAAAAATTATACCTGTTGGATGAACCTTTTGCGGCATTAATAAGTTCATCAGCCAAACATTCAGCAATTGTCTTGATGTTTCTAAAAGCAGCTTCCCGTGCACCAGTTGTTAGAAGATAGATAGCCTGATTAACACGTCGTAGGGGTGAGATATCAACGGCTTGTCTCCTCACCACTCCAGCAGATCCAATTCTCGTGGCATCTTCACGGGGACCACTGATAAAACAATAGCAAATAAATAACTACAATAGAATAACATAATATTTAATCCACTACATTACCAAAAACTGAAGACTTCATAAAACAGAAGAGTATTCCATAAAACAATAGCAAATAAACAATAAATATCAAAAATATCAAAAACATAGGAGAATGATCAGATAGAGCTAATACAATAGCGCCATCATCCTGGCAATCAAACCAATAGGGAAATACTTAATCGTCATGTCATTCTCCACATGCTGCATCATTGACCTTTCACCCCAAAAAATAAAACTAAACCCAAAACCTTTGAATACCTTTTCCCTGAACTAATAATAAACAAACACCAAAAAAACAAGTAAAATAACTTAAGCATCCGCGTAAGATAAAATGAGCTAAACCCATATAGGAGAATGATCAGATAGAGCTAATACTTTTGCCATCATCCTGGCAATCAAACCAATAGGGAAATATTTAATCGTCATGTCATTCTCCACGTGCTTCCTCATTAACCTTCCACCGCTTAAAATATAACTAAACCCAAAACCTTCGAATACCCTTTACCTGAATTAGTAAACAAACACAAAAAAAAAGTAAAATAACTAAAGCACCCTCGTAAAGACAAAATGAGCTAAACCCATATAGAAGAATGATCAGACAGAGCTAATACTTTGGCCATCATCCTGGCAATCAAACCAATAGGGAAACAATTAATCGTCATGTCATTCTCCATTTGCTAAATCATTGATCTAGCAACCCTAAAATTGCACCTAAGCCACGAAAATTTAATTTCCTAACCCCAGAAGTTGTAAATCAACAATTAAAAACAAGTAAAATAGTTAAATCACAACATAAAGATATCATGAGAAGTACTATTAACAAATGAAATAATAGGTTTCCCTTTTAAATACTATATAAATATAAAATATAGTTTTACGACAATAGAAGATAAAGACAATTACCAATCATACTTAACTACCAAAATATCATGAAACAGTAAAAACAAACAAAAAGGAAATAGATAATTAATTTCACCTAAGAAATTATAATACATTTCATGATATATTTTTAGCACAGAAACTACTAGAATAATTCAAACCAGATGCAAAAAAATCATAAGCTTATTTTTATTTATTTAATGAGAATGATCAGATAGAGCTAATACATAAGTGCCATCATTCAGGCAATCAAACCAATAGGGAAATAAATGATCATCATGTCATTCTCCAACTCTCCAACTATCATCATTGATTCCTAAAATTAGGTGGCCCTAATCAACTAAGGATGTCCATTACTTCTAGTATAACCAGCCAGTGTACCACTTCAAAGAATGCTCTTACGTCAACATACTTAATAACTTCTACCCCCAAGCCAAAATATTTTATCACGCACAGATAACAGTAAGTAACAAATATAATTACGAGAATGGTCAGATAGAGCTAATACAAAACGCCATCATTGAGGCAATCAAACCAATATGGAATTCATAATCATCATTCCATTCTCCAAATCAATAGACACTGACTTCCCCAATAAATTATACTACAAATTTTAAGTTCAAAAAATTAAAAACGGAAAATATTTGTTAATGTGTGTCCAATTTCATCGCATACTTTTAAAGAAACAAGTTTACAGCATCCCAGCGACATATACACAATTAAAACCAATTAGAAAGTCATCCGTGCATAAAAACATCACAAAAACAATTACAGGCACTAGAACATACCTATTGATGACAGCATCCACAATAACCTGAATTGGATTCTGGTCAGTGAGCAAGTGAATGATTTCCATGGCATGCTTGATAATCCTAACAGCCAAAAGCTTCTTTCCATTGTTTCTTCCATGCATCATAAGAGAGTTAGTAAGCCTCTCAACAATGGGGCACTGCGCTTTCCTGAACCGCTTCACCGAGTACCTGCCGGATGTGTGAGGAACGTACGTGGCATGCTTCGAGGACACCACTCCGATATAATCAGCCAACGAAATATCGTTAACCTAATAACAAAAAAAAAGGAAGATAAATTAAAAAAAAAAAACTGTCTAATCAATTTAATGTCAAAGTATTACCACTAACCTAATTACTAAAGAAAATCTCATAATAAACAAACTACATGGATACACATTTCAAAAACTTTCATGAAAAGTCGTGTAATTTTAGAATTTAGCAAGATTAATAACTAGATAACAGCAAGTGATAAGTACCTGAATGTCTTCGAAGCTCCAACGGTTGAACAGTTTGACATCTAGTTGGGTGGGATCTGGAACGGCCCCAGCTTCAGTGACGATGTCCGCCATGGCTGCAGAGCAAAATGAAAAGAGAGAGTTAGCGAAGAGAAGAATGAGAAGAAGAAAAGCAGAAAAAAATGTGAGAGAACGAACTGGTTTGTAGGCACAGAGGGTGCAGTGGAGTGGCGGAAGAAGCTGCAAGTGCAATTGCAACGACACAAACCCTAGGTTTATCGAATTGACATTTGGTTATTTATAGTGATCGAAAACCCTAAGTTGAACGGTTAGGCCTGGCCCATTGAGGTTTGGGTATTTCTCTTCGGCTGTGGACTTGGGCCTTGGTGGTTTGCGTAGGATGTGTTTGCTTTTGTTTTCATTACATGGAGAGGGCGATTACCTGCACCATATCCTTCCATTTCCAAACTTTATTTTGCGGAATATAATAAATAATTACACAATTTTTTTTTCGAAAGTAAACATTTCCTCCTTTTAAGGAAAACATTTTGAAGGGGTGGGGAAAGGGATATGATGGGGTGTAAGAAGTAATTGTCAAAAATTGTATAATGTTACCCGCGTATTGTACAGGGTTAAATATGTTTTTTGATTAAGTGAAATTTGGAAATGGTTTTCTTCGAAAATTTTGATCAATTTAGTCTTTCATATCTATAAATGTATGAATTTAGTCCTTTTAACCAGATTTTGTTAAGTTTATCTAATGTTTCAAACGCATTTCATGATAGTATTTGACATCGTTTGACTCATTTTTGCTTAAATGTTAACTCAAATATTATCATAAAATGCATTTGAAACTTGAAATAAACTAAACAAATTTTGATTAAAAGGATTAAATATATGTATTTCTGAAAATGAATGACTAAAGTGATCAAAATGAAGGACTAAATTAGTTAAATGTTTGAATGAGGGATTAATTTTAAATTTCAGTGAAACTTGAAGGACAAAAACATATTTAACCAAATTATATATTATGTATCAACGCCGGAAAATTGATCTTTTTTTCTTTTCTCCTTTGCCATGCCATAGAATCAGCTTATTAGAGTAAATCAGCATATTTACTCTTTTATTTGAAAACAAATTCATTTTGGTGAGTCTAAAGGGTTCATCAATTTTGAGAAAGATAAACGTTTATATTTAAGAAAAAACGTTTATATTCAGCGCATGTGCATGTATTAGACGCTTATAGTTAAGAACTTGGTTGGATTCATTTACTTCAAAAACAATGGAAGCAAGTCATGATGTTTTTAAAAGACTTTTACTTTGTAAAAACTTGTTTATCTTGAAATGAATTACAATCCATCGATACATTATATCTGCACACTGAACAACACTGTAAGACAAACGATCTTTGTTATCATACAAATTTTAAAGCATCAGACTTGTCGTATCATATGGTTTTAGTTCCAACACTTTTTCACATCCAGAGAACTTTGTGAAGAACAAAATTGGAACAGTCCTCGATGTTAAAATGAATGAAAACTTGAAAAGTAGGATCCTAGGATTGTAAGCAAAATTCATTTTTTTTTTTTACATTTAACATAACCAAGAGGACCATTATTCACCATGCCAAAAGCTAAAACCATTAGGAGATAAATACCATCCTATATCAGATTCTGAACTTTCCCCTATATAATGTCATTTCTTAATTTTTAAACATTCCCTCCCCAATTGGTGATTCCGAATTTCTATTTACTTTTCAAGTATCCACCGCCAATCTGTTGTAAGTTTTAATGACAATTGTTTGGCAGAATAGATGCCTTAGAAATCAAAGTTCAGGTCTGATTAGAAACAAATTCGGTGGACAATGTTAATCTAAAAGCATGATGCTTCTTTGAAATATGAATAAGTGGATAACAATCTGAAACCATGAAAATCTTAACGAAAGTGCTGAACTATAAACAAATTTGCTACATCGCAATTGGAAAAAAAAAACACCAGTGTAATATTTTAGATACCAAGAATGCCAAAAATTATATTGGATTGATCACATCCATTGCAAAAGGAACATAAAATGAAAAGCAGTACATAAAACCCAAACCACAATTTTACTCAAAACTCTGCCAGCTCAATAACATCAAAAATAGAGTGTCACAGTGTAATAACAGATTCAGGACAATAAAATATGGCATTGCTAACTACCACAAAAAAACAGCATTGTTTCACATGAACACTGAATCAAACAATCAAAAAGACTCTAGCGCAATCTCCTTGCTTCTCTCTCAGACTCAAGAAGGGTGAGAATGTCTCCCTCTCTCACTGGTCCCTTCACATTCCTCATGATGTGACGATTCTGATCATCCAAAAACTTCACTCTAACCTGAGTCACCTGCCCTCTGGACCCAGTTCGGCCCATAACCTTCACAACAATAGCATGCTTCACCTGAGATTCCATCCTGCTCAAATATAAGCCATTTTTATAAGTATGTAGTTAGTAAGGTCTGCATATCACATTAGCAGTGAAAAGGGAGAAACATAAAAACAACACAATCAATATCTACAATCATGAATTCAGCATCAAATTTGAACAAATGCAGTGAAAACCAAAAGTGAAATACTAACAGGACATAATTGAGTAACTAATACGCAAAAAGGTTTATCAGGTGTGATAAACAGTTTGTTCAAAATGAAGTCATACACTGTATATAAACCAACCATGAACTCATTTCAACTTGCTATGGAGAATGATCAGATAGAGCTAATACATGAGTGCCATCATTCAGGCAATCAAACCAATAGGGAAACAATTAATCATCATATCGTTCTCCAACTTAACATTGTTCTATCTCCTAAATCCCAAACATGAAAAATTCCATAGCATTACATGAAAAGCATGTACATTATCATTAACAGAGCAAACAGCTTGATTTCAATTCCAAGTCTAACACAGTGGATCGAACATAAAAAAAAATATAGAACCAATTTAAATACATTTCTTTACTACGGCTCCTACAAGAAAATATTAAAACAATCAAGCTAATAAAGTTAAAAAAAAAAAATCTACAAATTAAAGACAATTATATTTTCTAAACCGACTCAAACCAAAATAAAATAAATTATTGTTCACTGGGTGTGATGCAACAAATTTATCATCAAAACCAACACAACTCAACAGCAATCATAACACTGAGGCTTCACACCGTCATAAACCACTACCAACTGAAAATCATTAGGATCATGAATAGCAAACAAATCACATTATTAAGATAAAATATACTATTACGGCAAATTTATAAAAATATCATTAACCTTATATGAATCAAATTTATAATGAAGAAAATGAGTGTTGAAATTCAATGCAGATTTCAGAAACACCAATGGGCATACCTGATATTAAGAAAGAGGAAGAGGCTAGGGGTCGCAGCCGCAGCTTTCACTTCAAACTCCACAGAAGAAAAGCAACAAACCCTAGGTATTGAAATTTATATGAACACTAGATTAGTTGTTAATGACAATTTTATCCATGGAATACCATCTAGGTACATAATATGAGTGTGGACCTTATTGGAAATTACGATATTCAATTTTAAATATTTTTATAACATAATTGTAATATGAAAATATGTATTGTTATATTATTTAAAAGTACACGAATACATAATATGATACAGTAAATAATAAACATTTATAAATTATATTCTAATTATTCATTGTATTCTTGTTCCTGTCAATATTAAAATAATAATCTTCAACTAAATTATAGACATATATTATTTAGTTATATTATGTGTTTAATATATATATATATATATATATATATATATATATATATATATATTTATATATATATATTATTATTAATATATATATAGATTTATGTGT
>Ga0214545_1003935_pt1 | contig 28065 bp, 12 predicted proteins | sample CNSS4metaG_FD_160064 | JGI IMG/M metagenome (GOLD analysis project Ga0214545, IMG submission 160064) | Root nodule microbial communities from cowpea collected in UCLA plant growth center, Los Angeles, California, USA - CNSS4 | ecosystem: Host-associated > Plants > Roots > Nodule | place: USA... | reverse complement strand
ATTATCTTTATTTATTTATTTATTTTCATGAAAATGTTCGACTCTTATTTTGTAGCTCTTCTTTTTGTTACTTTGGTTATACACTTTTTTACTCTCTTTTAATTGTTTGGCTTGTTCTTTAAGGTTTTACTCCTTTATGATAATGAATCTGATGAAGAAGGTACATTATATTCTAGTAATTAAAATTTTCAATTTCAATTATTATATCATATCTAATTTTTCATTTTTTTTTATGTGTAGGTGGATCGAATGCAAATGAAACCACTGATCATTTGTAAAATTAATAAATATTTTGGTTATTATAAAATTTTAGTAATGTGTAATTTTTTAGCTTTTATATAATTATTTGAATTTTATTTAGTTGTTATTTGATACTTTAATTTGAGATTTATACTATTATAATATTTTTCTTAATATTTGACATCATGAAAATCAAAAAGAGTATGTTATTTTAATATTGAATATTTTGATAGTATCATGATTACGTTGGTGTGATTTTTAAATTTTTTTTATAAAAAATATTTAATTAATATATGGAACAATAAAAAAATAGGTATGGGTATGGGTATAAGAAAATACCCGTTACCCGGTGGGGATGGGGATGGGTCAAAAGTTGTATACCCGTTGGGTTTGGGGATGGGGATGGGGATGAATTTTTATTATGGGGATGGGGATGAGATCATGATACCCGTACCCGCCCCGCCCCGTTGCCATCCCTACTCCTATTAGATTAACCATCTAATCAAATGGAAATATTATAAAATAAAAATTATAACAACCAAAATTAAAAAGATTGAAAAAAAAATGATAGAACAGGGACTACAAAACTATTCAGGTAATTGTATAAAAGTTAAAAATCTAATAATTTTTATTATACTTTTTTCAATTACAAAATCGTCACTTATTTTTAATTATTTTGAGGAAACAACTTTTCTTTTCAAGGTGCTATTTACAAATTTTTGTAAATATTAAGGAAATTAAAAATAGGGTAACTATTTTGTAATTTAAAATAAATGTAATCACGAGAAGTTTAATATGTTAAATTTATGATGTATTCATTGTTAAAATTATTTTCATTAAAACTTAATTTATATAAAAAACATATTAATTTTGGTGTGAGATATTACTTTCGGTGTTTCATGTTATATGAATAATATATTTTTTCGGTAATCAATTTCCATTGTTTTACGTGAGCAAAAATTTAAATATTTAACTTAATTCATTTTCACTCGATTCTTAATCTTAATTTCACTTAAACAGCTATAATCTCTTAAATAAAAGTATCAAATAGCACATTTATGCAACATAACAGAAAAATGTTTATAAAATCACCATTATTTATAATGAAGGCTTGACTTTTATCAAAGATGATAATCCATGACATATGTTGAAGAGAAAGGAAGTTCTTTAATCTCTTTGATTGTTTTCTTTCATTATATTTGAAATTTCCTAAGTTGACTTAGTTGACCACTTGACTTGTTGATTTTTGACTAGGATTTACTTGTTGGCTAAAGTTGGCTTGACTTATATCAACATACTCATCCATGTTTACTTGTTTTTGTAGGTTAATTATACTTACGAAGGCATAGAGAGGTGACGCAACATTATTGGAGAGCATAAAAGATGTGTAGCCCATGTGGAAGAGAAAGAACAAACAAAACCTTCTAGAGCCCACGTGGAAGAGAGATAGCAGGCAAAACCTTATAAAAACTTATAGAATCAAGGACCACATGACTTGACCAAGAATCCACCTTGGAGCGTCTAGAATAGGTGACATGTCTTAAGCACGAATCCACTTTAAGAGGTCATTTGTTGCACATTTTAACTTACCTTTTAGAATGTAGGGTTTCCTAACTTATGTGTTTTTACTAAAAGACCCCTAAACCTTCCTATATAAAGGGTGCTCTACTACATGTAAGGTGGTTGATCATTTTGGAGTAATATACACACTTGTTCAACCTTTGTGAGAGTATCATCCCTTGGAAGTGAAACTTATAAGTCTTATCTTGAGTTAAACTCAAGTGGCTCCTAGGATTCACGGCTTTGGTCTCTCTTTGAAGTGACGTGTTTCACTCACAATTTCATTTCTTGTCTATTTGGTTTTCTACATTACTTTTCCTTATTTTCATTTCGGTTTCTTGCTATGATCATCATTTTGTTTTTGTTTTCTTGAATGAATTTCATTTTTCTCATTATATAGAGTCTTCTAAAGTGACCCTCACATCTAGATAATTTGTTATCTTAATATTCAGTGGAAATTTTCAATAAACTTTCTTAAATAACTCCTCACCATATTCAAATATAAAAAAGGAATTAATTTAATCATTCATCAATTTCTAACATGTTCAATATTCTAGACAAATTCAAGATGATAAGATGTACTTATAACTTGTTCAATAGTTATATGACTCATTTCAACTTAATTGAATTATTCAAACTCAATATAACATTTGTTCACATCGTATTGTTAAATAAATACCCACATGGCGTTGGAAAAGCAATTTTATCATGCAAGAAAAATTCATTTAACCAATATTTCAACAATGCTAATAATTTTAAACTACTCCAAACTAATTACCTATAACTTAAAGTTCATAATTTCACTTTTTTTAACACAAAACAACATTATTTGCCTCAACACATAACACTATTCATTGCAAAATACAATCAATAATATATTGTTTCTCTAATCAATTTTTATTATTTCCTACTACCATCAATTTAACCTATTTTCATTATTCGTTTCCATAAACTTAACCTATTATACTACTAAAAATGAAAATTAGAGGACTTGGTCTGAGACTTTGATTTAAAACAGATTTGCACTCTATGCTTATGTTATTAGGCACAATACATCACATAGAAATACAATAAAAAATACATGACCAACAACTAATTCTAAATGAAAGTAAATAAGGAAACAAAGTTGGAAAGATAAATCACAATAAGTTGTATCACTTTCATGTACAATTGTCCGATACCAACACAGTTGTGTTATTGAACGTGGAAATCAAACATTCATAATTGAAGTAAAAAGGAACAATAGCATAATTCTACATTGCCTCAAATGAAAAACTCGGGCATTATAACTATTATACTAAAAATCTTCACGGCAAAACTTAAACCTACATTAACTTCATCATCAAAAGATCATTCAAGGATAATTGACCTTATTTTGAAAAATGTAGTTGCTCCACGCCAAAACTCAACAAGTATTATTTTTAAGGTAAAAAATTCAAATCTTGTTTGAGATTCTACATCGACTAAATATAAGATCAAATTATAGTACATAAGTGGGACAAATCTTACCTTAAACAGTCAGCGTAATTAAGATTAGTTAAGCTAAAACTCACTGTCTTAATATGGAATCAGAATCATAAAGGTCTACCTGATTAAGATTTTGGTCTATTGTGTTATTCGTTATTAGACCCATTTGATTTTCATTCTTGATGTCCTCAACATGATTGCATGATATCTTCAACACGAGAGATGTATTAGAAATTTCATATTGACTAAAAATAAAACCAAATTATAATGTATAAAACAAAAATTATATATTATAATTTGATTTATGTTGAATATGAATGCATATTCATATAAATGCATTACATTATGTAATTAGTTTTATGAGAATATTTATATAATTTGATTATACATAAGCTTATGTGTAAATTTCTTCATCTTTGTGCAGAAAGTTAATTTATAATTTTATAATTTTTTGTTTTTTATTTTTTTTCTCTGTTTTATATGAATTTTTTTTATTGGTTGCTTATCTTTTATTGTTTGTCCCCACCTAAAGAAGCAATTAAAAAGATAGACAGAAGGAATAGGATGTTATCAATGGTGATAACAGGGAGACAGACTGATGATGACAGCAGAAACTGGAGAAGACACCAATGAATTTAACCATGACAGAGTTGGTATGGATAAAAAGGTCTAGACCAAGCTATTTATGTAAGGCATTTGTAGCCCCTGTATGGTTTCTATGGTGGTGACATACGGCATATGCTCAAATTTTCCAAATAACTTAAATCACATTCAACAAAACAAACTTATGTTATCTTACTTTTTTTTACTGTGACATATAATTGTTTTTAAAAGTAAGTACATATTTGTGATTAAATATTTTCCCAGATGTCCACTATATTTTTAACACTTTTTATATGTTCAATTCAAATTTAAGAAATATTTGTGCAATGCATCAAAAGTTCTAGTCATTGTAAAAGTTGCAGTCAATTTTTCTTATGGTTAAATATAGGTGTCTGCTTTTTCCCTCCCCACATATACGAGCATAGGAAAATAGCCATATCCAATGTCTAAATTCTATTAAACTTTTCTTCAACTGAACCATCACAAAATAACAGATTATCTAAAATATTGGACAATACTATCACCAAATAGTCAATCAAGATGTCTGATAAAAAAACGTAAATAATATATGAAACTGCTAAATACTTTGGGATTTGGCAGACAGGTTGACTCCTGGATGGAGGTCACAACAAATAGATATTATTAAAGTCAATAAGCTAACAACCTAATCCCACTGAATCTCTCTGTAAAAAGTCCACTCAGAAGGATTCAATGTAGTTTTGCCATCAGCAGCAACCAGATCATATGGTGAGTCTTCTGCAAATTCAGTGGACAAAGATTTCCAGTGGAGGCATGGCTCCCAGTCAGCCTCCTTAAGCACGCTCAGTATCTCTTTCACCACTATTTTGCTTCCCTCAGCTGCTAAATGGATGCCATCACTGCAAAATTCATTCAAGATGACAACAAATTATGGATATTGTTTAGGTAAACTAGTCTATTTGCATCATTCTCATTCACATGTTCTTTAATATATTTCACAAGAGATCAGAATAAGCAACAATTCAAGCATAAGGAGATGAAAAGAAGAATCATACGAACTTTGGTTTTAGCATCCGCTGTGACTTTATTGTCAACTCTATTTTAGATTTTTCTACAACTAAATATGGAAATGCATATAAATTCTAGAGAAAAAATCCATTTGGTCCTTAGAATGTTTGGTTTACATCACTTTGGTCCCTAACTCCATGAGATATATGTGCATCAATTTAGTGACTCAGGTCGTGGAAATTAAGACAGAAATCAGCCTTCTGTGCGCAAAAGGCAGGATTTAGGGACTAATTTGATGTCATTTTTCTTTTACTGAGTATCTAAATTGATGTAAATTTATTTAAAGGACATGTAATCTCCAACTTTCCATAACTACATTCATATCGCTTATCTATTAAGATCAAAAACCAAATCAATGTCATATTAATCTTTCAAGCATCAATGGTTTAAATTTTATGGACACGAAAACCCAGTGAATTGAACATAAATGCAAGTTTAAATTAACCAAAAGATAGTCAACATGCCTTTAAGATGGAAGATTGCAGGGCCTAAATCATCTTGCAAAGAAAGCAAGATAATGGCAAAGAGCAACTAAAGGATTTGGGTATTAAACAATTACATTTCAATATGACACCATTCTGAAATCTCATAATATTTCAGAAGAATAAAAGATAAATCGTAGAGGTTATGAAACTTACGTAAAACAAGCATTCCTCCAGTCATCTCTCTTCTGTAATGCATTAAAAAGATCAACAACTTTGACATCCAGTTCCTTGCATAGCTTAATACAAGCTTCTGAGTAGCTTTGGCACAATTCATTCGTTCTTACTAGCTCACTAAGAACTCCACTGATTAAGAATTGGAAATAAAAAGATAAGATTGGAATTTAGTGATTATCTGAACATAAGTACACTACAGAATTGGAAATGTGAAAGAAAAAATATCTTCAGACTACCTAGTGTTTCCACGCACTTTTTCCTCATTGACAGGAGGACAACTGAGAACAATGATCCGTGTCCTTTCAGAAAGACCCTGACAGTCAATATTCTCACATTAAATTACAAATAATAGTTTCACTTTCTAAAACGCATTTATGATCATCATAGTAGGCAAAGAACATCATGTGTAAGATCTATTTTTCTTCAGTATAGAAGTTACAATCTGCTGCATTCCTGCATAACTACAAATCATTTTTCAGTTTTTTTCATAGACATCCTTTTTCTTTTAGTTGTTTTCTCTTCTCATATTTACGATTCATTCGACTTGACATTAAATGAAATAGAACAGTGTGCAGCCTATTTCAAAGGGTGTCCATTATTATCCACAAACTATATTTTCTTGACACCTCTGCATCTTAATTCTGCAACCCACGTTCTAAACTATTTTCCTCAAGCAAACTACATTTCATAACTGAATACGAACGCATAGTTGATTTATGTTAATTTTATGTTATGAGAAACATGGGAGAAACAGCTCTGGAGAACCAAGGATAGGCAAGATATAAAACAATGTGATGATGGATGGTTTTTTTATCTGCATTACATTATGTTTGTCAACAAAAGGTCCTTCAATAAATCAATTTATTTCCTAAACCTTCACATTTTAAAGAAACGGTGTAGCCTTCATATTGAGAAAATCAAGATTGTAGAGCTCTGTGTCTTGAAGTGAGCATATAAGTTTCTACTGAAAGGCAGTGTGCACTTATGAAAAAAGAACCAAATGATTAACATAGCTGCAGAAGTACCTGAATATGAATCAGAATTTTTCTCATGTTTTCAATATATTCGTGAAGAGGGACATGAGGGCCTAGGCCAGACGAATGAGGACCCATGGAATCATTACCTCCAAAATAAACTATCACAAGAGAAGGCTGGGTTGCAGCATCCTGGGAAGTCCGATAAATCAAATTATATAACGTAGGAAGGATAACAGGCTACATCAAAGGAATTATTCAATAATGAATTGAGAGAGCATAAAGCTAGCAACATATCCCACATGGAAATCACATTAAGAACCAGAAAAGGATCGTGCATTATTTCAAGAAACTGTGTTCTTTTGATCCACCATTTTAGACTAAAGCATAAGGTAATCAAACATCAGATAAAGTGAAAGAATAGCTACACAATGTGCATAATTTTGATTGAGTTCTGTCATGTGAATGGTTTCCTTTAAGGTACAATACCTTTGGGAAAACTTGATCCAGGACTTGGAGGGCACGTCGAGAGTTCCATCCGTAGTATCCTCGCAACACTATGTCAGCCTACAGAAAAAAATTGTATCATCATAACCTAAACATGACCATTCCCAATAGTTGATTAGTGAAGGAAAAACAAAAACAAAAAGTTTCTTGATGTGGACACACTCCCACAGAAGAGAGTGCATGCCTATTTATATCTCCTCTTCACACACACTTATGAAATATAAACGCCTGGATACAGTCTTTGCACAGGTTTTCTACTTGTAATCATCCAGAGCATCGTTTAGGAGGCCATTAAGAAGGGTAAAATACAAAAATTTGAATGCATGACGACTAGGACAAAAACAGCGTAACCAGAAAGGAAGCCAACCAAAATGATTTCATTAGGCTCAATTTTTATAAACGAAAAACTATAAATCAATCTTCTCTCACAAGTTATATCAACTTATGGACCTCAACAGTCTTGGATGGTGTTGGACCTTTTCATAAGCTAATTTTTATAAGTTTGTTTTACCAAACATAGATGTTAGGTCATTTTACCGCATTACTTCATCTTATTTCCTTCTCCTATAAGTTCACGTAAAGAACATTGCCCAAATTGCCTCTAACTAAATGCGGGAATACTTACCAACGTTCAATGATGACAATACTTAGAAGTTAACCAAGGTGTCACACTTGAATCAACAATAATTCATGTACTGAAGTAAATTCATTCAAATTCACTTTTTTGTTTGGAATATTATACTCAACTAATGAGACAAAAAGTCAAAGATAAGATGAGTGACTAAACTGGAATCCTTTGGAGCAAATGACACGAACATTAGAAAAAAGACACAAATTTAACCCCTCAATCTCGTTTTAATTGGCGCGCAAAAGGAATACTCAGATGCTACTTTTCATTACTGAGAGATTAAACAGTTCAATTCCTGCTTCAGTTGCTGTTTGTATCACAGGAAATTGCAAAGTGATGCAGCCACAATTGCGATGACAGACACCCAAAAACCTTAACAGAGTTGAGGCCAAAATTTCAGAGGCAGGATTTTATTAAAAGTTAAAACCTTGCCTCCCATTCCCATATGGAAAGAGTTTATTATAGAGGATCAAACCATGTATATGTGGTCGGAATTGGCACAAGAATGCAATAGCGTTTTAAATTGAAGAATTGGTAACCGCCTCTCCACAAAAAAGTGTCAGGAAAAAAAAAAAAAGTGGCATTGAGCTCGTTGAGAAAACGACGTGACATGACATATACGATAGCATAGATGTGATGCAAGGATGCATGTGATGATGCTGCAGTTGTAATGTAGAGCAACAATGGAAGAAAGCAGTGTTGAGGGGTAAAAGAAAAGACAATAAATGAATGCAGTTGAAGGAAGGTACCTTACGAGAGTAGATGTCAGAAAGATGGGAGCCCCAACCGCTATGGCCGAAACTAAGCTGAACGATGGAGGATCCGAACAGAACAAACTGAGGTCTGGCAGGTGCAACCATGTCTGTGAGGTTCAGATTAAGAATCACAGAAAGAAAAAAAATTAGAAGGGAATGAGGAGGGTCATGGAAGACTTTGTATTTGTCATATCCTAAACCAAACAAATCAAAGGTTGTTTGGTTATAGTCATAAGTGGTTTGGTCATTTTTCTTAAAAAAATAAAATATACTGATGACAGAATTCATAATAATATCAAAATCTTTAATTTATTGAAATTTGAGTATCAATTTAATTCCAATAACAAAATTCATAATAATATCAAGAAACATGTGTAATAAAAAAACAAAGATTTACAAATTACTTATCATTTAAAAAATTCATATATAACTTTTAAAAGTACTAGAACTAGTAATTAGTCATTTAAAAAATTCTAAATTATAATATTTAATTATATTTCTAAAAATATATATATTTACTACCTATATTACCCACTTTGAACTTTAGAAATTTTATATATAGACCGATAGTTAATCTCTGACAAAATGGTTAATCTCTAACAAAATGGTTTATGAACTCTAATTTTATGAGTTGGTAATTTATCATCTTAAGCGTTGGCCAAGACTTATGGTAAATCTTACCAAACTTGTAATTTAAGAATTTATGAATTACATTATAAATTTTAATTAGTAACTAGTTTATAAATAAAAATAAAAATATATAAAATAATAAATTTTGTATGTAAATAATTTTATATTCAAATTGATAGATGGTAAAATGATAGAAATATAAAACTTAGCAAGGGAAGGAATTCTTTTGAAAATTAAACTTAATAATTAATATTTTATCTTCGTGTATTTATTTAGTTAATTTACATATAACATTATAAGTGAATTAATATTTTATTTTTATGTATTTAATTAGATTTTTTCATAATAGGTAAAATTTGTCTATGTTTGGTGGAATGTAATTTTTATCATAAGTCAAATGTGGTTCCATGTTTTGTATTATTTTATTTTATTTTTAATAATTTTTCATGTGAAGACAAATAACTAATGAACTTTAAAGTGTTGACATAAATGATATGTAAAAAAATATCTAATATGTCTTTATTTGAAAACGTAATCATTAATGAATTAGTGTAAATATTCAATTAATTTATATATATATATATATATATATATATTAACATAAGCTTTTAATAATAACGTTTTAAATGCTTACATTTAAATTATTAATTATTTTTCCAAATTTTAAATTTTAATTTCTTTAATATTTTTAATAAATGTATTATATGTTGTAGTTGTCATCGAATATGTTTGAAATTTTGATATAGACATTGAAAATGTAATTAATCTGATAACTTCTATTAAGAAAGTTACGAAGCTTTATAATTATATTTATCATCATTTTTTATTGATCTTACATGCATATCCTAAAAGAAAGTTTCTCGTGATTTATATGATTAAATATAATAAAAGATTCTGACTAAATCCAAGTAATCAAAGGGATGAACACGTTGGGTAGGTTCAATATTGGATACACCAAACGAAATCAGGAGTCTGAGATCTTTAAGAAAGAAGTCAGGAAAAGAAAGAGGGGTCCATGTGTAGTGTGGCAGTGGATATTAAGAAATTAAAGGTAAAATAGATATGCCGTATAATTTTATAACCATTGATGGATGAATAGCATCGATTGGTCACAATTTTTGAGTTTTATAAAAAAATGATTAGTAGGTTAGGTGGGGAAGTTAGGGAAGAATGAATGAATGGTACAATAAAAGAGACATGGAAAGGATGTGAGTAGGTTATCCTTTATGGCTACCATAATGACATCTCATATCATATTGTTATACACATTTAAGATATTTAAGATATGCAATGTTGCTTCTCTACCTTCTCCATTATCACCACCTTGAATTTAGGATCTAAATCTAAATGTCATAATAACTCGCTCTATTATTTTATTTTTGTTATTAATTCTGAATAATTTAAGTTAAAATATAGATTCAAACACAATTAATTTATTTGAAATAAATTGAATTTCAAACATTAAAATAACAAAATATAAATATATAAAATTAACACTTAAAAAAATATTATTGACGAACAAATTTGTCAATAATACCAAAAATTTATCGGTAATTTAAGTTTATGGATGGATGACTACAATAAAAACTCTATCAATAAAAATGATTGTCAATAAATTTTATCGACGAATTGTAAAATTTATTAGTAATTATTGATGACCTCAAATCAATCGGTAAATATTGTGATTATATCTTTCTTTTCCTCCTTTATTCCTCTCTTCTTCTTCTTTTTCTTTTTTTTTTCTTCTTTCGTGATTTCACTCCCCCTTCTTTCCTCCTTCACTCTCAATCGTCATTGTCGCTATGTTTATCGTCTCCAACTCCTTCTCCTCATTTTTCTTTCTCATTCTTCCTTCTCCTTTAACTTTGGCCGTTATCGTCGAGTCACTATCACACCATTTATGTGACCGCTCCATTGACATCGCACCAACACCACACCTCTCCTTCTTCTATGTCCTCTTTGTGCCCCTTCTCTTTATCATCATAATTCTTTTCGTTCTATTATTCTCATTTTTTTCTCATACATCTCCTATTATAATATACAAAAAAGATGAACTTAATTATCATATATATTACCAAAAAATATTTTTATATATAATACAAATTTTATTACCAAAGAATTTTACGGACAATTTCGTTATCAACAAAAATATTAACTGATAATTTAAATTTTAAAATTCGTCAATAAAATTAAATTTACTGACAAATTGATCTGTATCAATAAATATAAAAGTTATAAGTAATGTAAGTTATAAATAATTCTTTACCTAACACTCTAATAATGGTCATTAATAATTTTGTTTTATAGCCCAAAAAAGGCCAGGTCTTATATATATTTTCTATCTAATGTCCTTATAATACATTTTTTAGATAAATATTCCCCCTTTATTTTTTCTTAAGTCTTGGGATGTGTTTGCGGTTATAACGTTGAGTTTTTTCTATCACCAAATAAAATTGTTTTGATTTTTTGTTAGCTTCATTGCCATTTACGTATTCTAAAAAAAAAATAAAAAAATACTCGTAATACAAAGAAATATATGTCACGAGTGAGTTAATAAAACATACCCTCACATGTATGACCACACTTTGAGCTTCCATGAGACCAATTTTGTACTGAATATTTGAATCACAAGCATCCACTTTTTCAAAGGGTAAGACGACACCTAACAAACTACTACTTTTGCATGAAATTTTATATATTTTTTCTTAAGTCTAAAAGCACCACATTTGCTTCCAATATGATTGATTATAAATTTGATGTCATCTCAAAATACTTTTTAATACTTTCACATTTTTTTCTTTCATCTTTCCAAAAAAAAAACACCAAATATCCTTTTTAGTGTAATCTCTTAACTTAAAAAATTGATTAAAAAGTTTTGGCAGATTTTAAAAGGTAACACAATGATCTTCTTGAACAAGTTCTTTATTGGCGGAAAATTTTTAATAGAAGTAACCTTTTTTTATCACATTGGTGTCCAAATGTAGGAAACCCAAAAATGATACATTTTAAGAGGTTGAGAAAGTGTTATTAAATGCTACAAATCAAGCCCAAAAGATAATTTTAAGAGGAAAAAATCATTTTTGGTGTTGTATATAATGTGTACTATATTAGCAAATGAGGCAATGGATCAAGTCACAAAATTCAAATGAGATTGTTTGATATTTAAGGTTGATTTCGAGAAAACACGAATAAATAAATACAGTTTTTTTATCTATATACTAGAAAAATTAGATTTATGTTAAAAATACTTTTTTTTTTTATAAAAAGGACTGTCTCTCTAGTTTAAAAATCAGCATCCATCAATACAAATAAAAGTCTTTAAAAAAAGAAGAAGAATGACAGAGAAAACAAATATAAAATTAGTCCCTAAACATTGGGTTGAATCAAATTCAAATCTAACTTAACGAATTCAATATAACCTAAATTTAATATTTCAAAATTCATATCTAACTATTTAATTTATTGGATTAATTGGATATGAATTCTTCAAATTGACAGATTAATAATTCGGATGGGTTTATATTAAGACAATTTAAAAATAAATTGTTTTGAGTAAATGAAATAAATACGATGAATCTTAGAAAAAAATAATATGGGTGACTTTAATAGCTATTGTTATGATATATTATGATTTTATATAGTTTACTATTAAATTTCAACAAAAAAAATATCATACCAAGAGTGAAATTTAAAATATAACTATACATTTATGAATATTTTCTTTCTCATTATTAATGAATTGGTTAGAACATAAAACACTACATTTGTTAGTCTTAGAGTTTTCTTATTAGATAAAATTATCTTATGCACGGTTTCTTTTTTAAGTTTTTAATTTAATTTGTATTTAGTACTGATGTTTTGCACAATATTTAAATAGCACACGTTATTTGAAAGAGATGTATTTAGTTTGGAAAATGTCTTTTTAATAACTAAATTTTCATTATTTATCTTATAATCTAAGGTAGTATATTTTAAGTAATTTTTTCATTTTTCTATATTTCAAAATCACTTAAAAATATATCACTTCAAAATTATAAAAAAATTATCAAAACATCATCTCCATTTAATTTTGAGAAAAGTAAGTTTTTTCTCCGAGCTATCAGAAATAGCTATGTTTTTTACGTTATATGAATTTAATAATACATGGAGTATCAAATGGAAATTTTAATACAATTCTTCATACAATTTTATAAATAGATTTAATTAGAATATATTCATAAAATCATATAATTGTTTGTGTATGGTAATATAATTAATTTTGTAATGCATATTTTTATCGATTTTTGAAATTTAAAAGAGTTAATATATAAATTAATGACAATTGAGAAATGTATATAAAAAATATCTTATACATTCAATTTTCAAGGTGGGAATAAAAAAAATGTTGAGTCTATATTACTTACTGTCGTTAAACATTGTATTTAAAATTTATATAAATTATCAATACTAATTACATTGTATTATATTAACAATAATTTTCTTAAAATTACCTATAATATTTTAGTATTTTTGTCAGTTTTGTATTATTTATAAATCAATAAAAAATTAAATATACATAGTTTATTTAATATTCCGATATATTTTAAAAATAAATCTGATACATGTTAATTTGTCCTAATAACATTATTTAACAAAAAAAGCCTAAAACTTTTGTCAAAGGAGATATGATAAAACAATGACTTGCTCTCCAGTACTATTATTTTCTATTTTAGATGGGACTGGACTGCCATCTTTCAAAGGAAAATAATTTCTTAAATAAGTAATATATTGGTTACCTTTTGTAATTTTGCTATACTTGTCATCATCTTAATGAAAAAATAAATAAGCAAATTCTTATTTATTAAAATTTTCATTAGGAATATGTAAATCCTTTATTAGATAAAAAAAAAGTTTGCATAAAAATAAAGATGTATACAATTATTATTTTAAAATTTTAGATTGAAAATGATGTAAATTTTTTGATATAAATCTTAGTGAAACTCCTTTTTTTACAAAACCTAAAATCTAACCTTGATTAAAAAAATTTAATTTTAAAGGAAAGATGATTGATAATTTAAATATGAATCTAAATTTAACATTAGATATAAAATTGAGAAAATAAAGTATTATTGAACAACGGTAAAACAAACTAATATTTTTACTAAGTTAAATTATATTTAAATATAAATATTATAGAGTATAATAGATGACTAAGTTAACTAATTAATTAAAAATTGTAATTTTTTAACACTTATTTTCCTTTTATTTTATTTTGACTTTATCGGTTACTATTTAACTTTTTTTTTCTATGAATTATTTACCTGTGATTTATACCGATTTTTTTTAAGGATAACCTAGTTACATCCCTTTCATGTCTTTTGTAGTACTGACATTCATTTATTTCCACCTTCCCACCTACTCATTTCACATTATATTTTTAGAAAAGCTGAATGTTCGTGACCAATGGCTATCCTCCAATTCTTATAAAATAAGTGGCTTATTAACTTTTGCATTTTATTTGTAGTTTTAGTAAGCTCTATTTCAATATCTGGGAATTAATTATAAATGTAGATGGTATAACATAAACTTACATGATTCCATTTTATATAATTTATTACATTAATTATATTGTATCAAAATCAATAAAGTACGGTATATTCACCCAAAAAGTATTAAAGCAACTGAAAGTTAGAGATAGAAACTAATTTATAATTGAAAGTTATTGATTAAAAGAAGAAAGTCTATTATTAAGCATGTTAAATTTCAAGTATTTAAAAAATTATTATTAAAGTAATAGTTAAATATAGAAAAACATAAACAAGTTTAATAGTAATCTATACAAAATATACTTTTATTTTATAAATACATAGTTTATAGATAATATTATCTACGGTGGAGTTGTCGGTCCCCACGGTGGGTGTTAATGTTTCGATTCTGATATAAGTTTGTCCGACAACCATCATTAGGAACAACCACTGTATTATCGAAGTATTGTCCACATTGGAACGTTTGAGTTCCGTCACGATTTTGTACTTAAAAGACGCATTAGAGAGTGGAAGAAGATATGAGTATTTAAACTTTACTTGACTCCAACTCCTAAACGATTTGAGGCTTATTAGTACACCGGAACCATTTTAATAAATAGAAGAATTCCACGAAATAAAAACAAATCAATTGTGTAAGAAATTGCTCGCATTTTTTATCCGAAAAACCTTTTAAGTTTTAAACTAAATTTAAAGTGTTCTTTTGTCCCTTAAAATTAATCATTTGAACCAATTTTTTAAGTTTCATAACTATATTTTTTGTTCATTTTATTTATTAAAACATTATTCACATGTCCCACAAATTAAAGAAGATATTTGACAAATGTCGTGAACGTTCTATATTTTAATAAAAAAAGTTATAACGTAACGAAAATCGTGGTAATTGAATTGTTACCGAACAGGTCGGTGAGACATTTATAGAACATCATAACTAACTCTGTCACATCTTCAATTGTCAACTGTGGCGGCCTAAACGACCAATAAGGTCTTTCAACAAGTATCTAAATAAAGTACAATTTAATTTTTGAAAACAGGCATTAAAAATTACAAATGATTATATATAATAAAACTTCCAAACATTTAGATGATGGTGTAAATATTTTTGTTAAAATCCGGTTTTTGTAAATATTATTCATTCCATTTAAAAACAATTAATTAATACAACTTTAGTAACAATTATCCAAAATTTGTAGTCATTGTTAATTATAAAAAGAGAGTTTTTAATTGAAATTTTAAATAATACAAAAGATAATTTCGATAAAATACAGAGAATAGAAAGCGATTCCAATGTAATATTATCTCCATCATACAAATGTAATTTTTAGGATTAATTTAGACCCTGAAAATATTATATTCATCGTACAAATGTAAAGCAAACAAATTAGTAAACCATTAATTATAAATTTATTAAGTTCTTGTCCCCTTGTTTTTATAATTTATTCAATTTGATTTATACAATATGTTTAACCTTCCTAAATTACCAAAAACTCTAATTGATTTTTAATTTACCTTAATTTAGTCATTTCGTCATATTGTTTGATAACATCATTTGTAAGGAAAAGAAAGTTGATGATAATTTTTAAATTAAGAGACCTAATTAAAACTCATATATAAATTAAATTAAATAATGACGTAAATACATAAACTAAGTAAGTATTTTATATAAAATTCAACTAAGCATTCATTGATAAACAAGTGAAATTTTAATATTAGAATGATTGTGATACCATGTTTGGATTGTGTTCCTACATGTCCAAATATATCTTGGAAAGATTTTAAAAGCACTTGGAACACTTTAAGCCCTCAAGTATAAGGGTATTCATTTGCAGAAGACACTTCAATGTCAAAATTAGTCAAGTGTGTCATCAAAACAATACATAATAATCAATGAACGTAATTAACATGTCTCATAAGATGTATTATTTATATTACTCTTTTCATGGGTCTTTACCTGAATAGCTATGGGCCACGTTGGCCAATTACCCATTAATCCCAAATTATTCTGGCTTGCGTGATGTCAACTTAGTAGATGTATTTGGCCAGCAACATGTCCTATATTGATATGGCTCACGGTGCTTGGTTTTGTTTACAATACAAATTGTATATTGAAATGTATTATATATCTCATATCAAAGATCGGTATACAATATACAAGTAGAGACAATTTTTATTATAAAACGTTAAGAATTAAGTTAGATTTAAAGTTTACATTTTAAAATGATATTAAAACAATATAAAAATCTTAACATGATATGAGTATGGAAGAAAGGATCGGAATTTTCACATCTTAAATTAAAGATTAGTTTTATTTATGGTAACAAGTTAAATTTAAATAAACTTCTTAATAAAAACTATTATTTAAAATTAAGTTCTCATGGTTTCATTAGCGATGATAGAATTCTCATATATATATATATATATATATATATATTTTAATATATTTTTTTTTCCAAGAGTAACCATCTTATATTTAAGATTATTATTATTATTATTATCTATCGTGATTATTACCGTTATCCATGTGAAATTACTGATATTAGTAAACACTTGCTAATTTAAACCGAGGCAGATATGTAATTATTGAGTATTTTCTATATTGGTTTTTCTTATTTTCACAGGTAGGGATTAGAAAATCCAGAGGTATAACAGCTAAAAGAATCGTTGAAGGTTTTACTTTCTTCATAGGAAATGTGACAGAAATAGGGAAACAGTTAAGACTTTGCAACTGGATTTCGGCGATTCCAAAAAGACACGATGCCCCAACAGAACGTAAACCCTAACATCAAACATGACATGGTTGTCTGTGCTTCAATTCTTCTCCATATCAATGGGTGATTGATCTATGTTACCGACAAAGGTGTCTATAACTTTCTCTACAAACAAAAAAGCAAAATATTTGAGACTTCAGAGGAAAAGCCATTCGATATCATCACAATCACCAACATTATTCAAAGCTTAATTTAATTACTTGTTAAAAGAAAGCAGCTATGATGGATCCAGGAACGGAAGATCAATACTTAAAACGACGCGTAACTACAGGATGTTACGACGTAGATGTTTCAAATGCAAATGAAATATGGAAAAGTGAAACCGTTCTCTTCTTTTACCTTCCTACCTTGGCAGCCCAAGTTGCTTTCATGTTGTTATCCACTCGTGTTTTGTACTACATCCTCAAACCCTTAAACCAACCACGTCTTGTTTCTGAGATTTTGGCAAGTGCATCATCTATTCCTCTGTTAGCTTCTTTCAAGGCTCATATACTTGAATTTCAATATCATGCATCCAAACTACATGCATACATACATGATTACAAACAAAAACAAACTTTAGATGTGGTAATTAAATTAAAGTTGTTTTGTAATTTTTCCAATCAGAATTATAGTTTTATTTAGGTTTGTATCAATTGATTATATTATAACTATCTCACGATGAAGCTTTACAGAAATTCCATGTGAGTTTTGTCCTAAGTAAATTATTGTTAACAGATGGGTATTCTGATAAGTCCAGAACTATTTGGATCATCAGCTTTATCTGAGGTTCTCACCCCTTTGAAGTCAATCCTAACAACTGAAACAATATCATACGTGGGACTCATTTACACTGTCTTCCTGGCTGGTTTGGACATGAATTTTGACACAATTCTACGAGGAAGAAAGAAGGCCACAAGCATTGCCATTGCTGGCGTTTTGATTCCAATGTTATGTGGGGGTATCATACATGCTTTGGCTCTAAAATTGTACAAGGGACCTCCAGAGTATTGGGCAAATTTCGGCACGCCAAAGGCTTATATGTTTTGGACCTTAACTTTGAGTGTCACAGGTTTTCCTATGGTTAGTCACATTCTTGCAGATCTCAAGCTCCTCTACACGGGACTTGGCAGAGTGACCTTAACAACAGCCATGATCAGTGACTTCTATAATTGGGTCATGTTTGCAATGTTGGTTCCATTTGCCATAAACGGTGGAAGTGCCATATACTCGGTGCTGAGCACTATAGTTTATGTGCTTTTCTGCTTCATTCTTATTCGTCCTTATTTGGTGGAGATAATAGTGCGCAAAACGAATCAGAATGAGTGGGACAATAATGGGTTGTTCATTGTGGTCATGGGAGCATATGCTTCTGCAGCGGTCACGGATCTGCTAGGGACACACCCTGTTGTTGGGGCTCTGGTTTATGGAATAATGATACCTCGTGGTAAATTTACTCACTTGCTCATAGAGAAATCAGAGGATTTTGGAGTTGTTTATCTGGCTCCATTGTTCTTTGGTAGCTGTGGCATAAGGCTCAGAATAATATATGTCATAAAAACTCAAGGTTTGGGCCTGGTGCTGTTCATTTTGTTCCTCTCAATCCTCCCCAAGATTTTAAGCACTGTAATAGCCACTCAGTTTTATGGTATGTCTGTTCTTGATGGTGTGTCTATTGGACTACTAATGAACACCAAAGGCCTCCTACCAATATTAATGCTCAACAGTGCCTGGGACAAACAGGTATCCAGTAATTTCATTGTAAATTGTTTGCTTTTATGAATGGACATGAAGATTGAAAACAAAATGCTGCAGTATGACAAAACCACTCATTAATCAATGTTACTGACTCAATTCAACCTACTTAGAATTACTGTATTATACTCCATTTTTGTTACTCAATCATTGTTGATAAACGACTATTATTTTTGTTTTGCTCTCAGATTCTGAGTGTGGAGTCCTTCTCAATTTTGACAATAGCTGTTTTAGTAATGACCATGATGGTGCCTCTTGTCATCAACGCTATATACAAGCCAAGAAAGCTATACAAACAAAACAAACTCAAGACCCTACAAAACTTAAAGGCCGAAGCAGAACTGCGTATATTAGCTTGTGTTCACAACCCTAGGCAAGCCACAGGAATGATCAACATTCTTGAAGCATACCACACCACAAAACTCCCTCCTCTACGTGTGTTTGCACTTCAGCTTGTTGAACTAACGGGACACACAGCTTCCCTTTTTGTTTCCCATGTGAATCAGCACAACCCACAGCAAAGTGTTGGTGCACAAGCCCTCACCAAGGCACAGGAAGACTTAGAAAGCATCACAAACATTTTCCAAACATACGCAGCTATAAACGAGAGCAATAACGTGGAGACCATTGCAGCTGCATCCTCCTGTTCAACCATTCACGAGGACATATACAACGTGTCGCAGGAGAAACAAGCCAATCTCATTCTCCTTCCCTTCCACAAACAATCAAACATAGAAGGCATTCTGGAGACAGCCAACACTGCATTCCAAGAAATAAACCGCAATGTGATGAGAGATGCACCGTGCACTGTGGGAATCTTTGTTGACCGAGGACTTGCCTCATTGTTCAAAGTGAACTTGCGAGTGGTGATGGTTTATGTCGGTGGCCCTGATGACCGTGAAGCCTTGGCCGTTGCATGGAGGATGTCAAAGCATCAAGGGGTGCAACTGTCTGTGGTGAGGATCCTTTTGTTTGGTGATGCTGCAGAGATTGATGTGATGTCACATGTTGAGAATCATGGACTGTTATCTGTGATAGTGGACAGTGAGAAGCAGAAGGAGTTGGATGATGAGTATATGAGTGCATTCAGACTGAAAGCAGTGAGCAATGAGGATTCTATAAAGTATTCAGAGAAAGAAGTTCGAAGTCGTGATGATATTCCTGAAGTGCTTAATGAGATTGATCAAGTTGGTTATGATTTGTATATTTTGGGACAAGGAGGAGGTAGAAACTGTTTGATATTGTCGGAGTTGATGAAATGGACAGATTGTCCGGAACTTGGTGTGGTAGGGGACATTGTGGCATCGAATAATTTTGGTTCAAGCTCTTCACTGCTAATTATACAGCAATATGGGTTTGGGGGAATGGTGTTTGAGAACAGTAATACGACACAGCAGCCTAAGGAAGTAGTGGGTTCAAACATTGAAGATCCTGGGCCAGTTTTTGTGAAGGTACAATGGCATCAGTGATGGTTGTTTATTGGGATGACACTTGCTTGGGTATGGCTTAGGCGATAAACAACTGTTTGTAAGGCTGAGTCGTTTGTTTGATTTAGGTGAAGAATTAGGAGAATTGTTGACAGGGAAAGTAAGTGAATTTTCAAAGATCTTATCTTCATGTCATTCTTTCTACTTGTCAATCTTTTTATCCGACAAGATATAAAAGGAATGATTCTAATAATTCAAAGTATCTTTATTTACGTAATAACTCATAATATATAATTTATGCTAAGCAAAAAATTGTTTCTACCGTTTTTCATGTCTTTTGTTTAGAAAAATGGTGCTTCCACATTTCCATCCAATGGTGCTAAAATTACCTTCCACTTCCTTCAGTAAATTTTTGTACGATTAACTCTATTTGTCATCACAGCTACACCGATCGTTAATTTTTAGGCTGATATATGTTGAGAATAATTATTATATTTTAAGATGTATTTAAGGTATGTCATGAATAACATACTCTAAATGTCAAGATAAAAATTAATATTATATTGATGTCTAAATTTATTACAAATATCTCTCCTTTTATTCTTGTATTTATTTTACCCTTTGTCTTTTTATTTATGAAAACATTTCAAATACACAATTTAAAATAAGTTATATATATTATCTAGAATAAATTAATAATAGTTACAATAATAAAATTTGTTCTATAATTTTGTTTTTTCAATTTGTTCTTTTTGATGGTATATTTCGAAAATTATTAAAAGAAAAGACTTCCAAATTATAGAATTAAAAAAATAAAAGTAACTTTTAGATTGAACAATTCAAAAATTATTATTTTTTCTTAAAATAATAATTTTAAAACTATACAATTTAAAAATCAACAGATTTTCGAATCACATAATTCAGAATCATATAACTCAAAAGTCAAATTTACCTTTTAGATTGTACGATGTAGAAGTAAAAAAAATAAAATTAAATAATCAAAAAGACAAAATAGCGAACAAAATTCATGAGAGTGCAGGAATAAAGCTATGGAGATGTATGTAGGAGGAAAATGCCTTGCATTACTCAATAGTATCATACTTATATTAAATAATATATTATCAACATTAAAATGGTTAAAGAAAACTATAATTAACTTCAAATAGCTTGTAGTGTCCACAGCACAAGTATCTGAATATCCTGGTTGGAGTGTCCACAGCACAAGTATCTGAATATCTGCACGTGCATATAAAGAACACATGTACATACACAAGAACGAAAGCATGTAAAATAGCATCTGAATAGACCCGAAAACAACCATTCAAACTGATGTGATAAGTTATCTATATATTTCACAGTTTCCGCATACATTAATGGGAGTTTACAACAACATTCTGCGTCGCCCAATACATGAATACAGTAAAGGCTACAAACTAACACAAGAATGACTTGCTCCTTTACTTTCACCCTCTTTAACCTATAAAGTGCATGTTTTTGAGATTCCAAACATATACTAAAACCAATTCGTCAATCCGCGCTCAAACAGAAGTTGCATATTGTGAGGGAATTTGTGACCGCGGACACAAAAAATGTAAGAGCTTATTTCCCAAAAGAATAAAATGTAGCAAATAATGAGGCAGATTAATTCCTCTATAATGGTTGGTTAGACCAAGATAAAGTCTTTCTTAGTTGTAAAAGCCACAAGGCCACCTGCATTCCCCAGAGTCGTACTTCTAGCAAAATCTTATCCAATTTAACGTTTAACCATGTTAAAAGTGATTTGCTTTGCAACATCTTTGCTTCAATGACAGCCTCCGAAGAAACCTTTCCAATGATAAAAAAGGTCTCCAAAGATGATCCCTGTAACTGATCATGATACCCAAAAAGAAAAAGAAATCTATTATAAACAGACCCGACAAATAGGTATTGCTTCAATTGCTATTTTCACTTCTATGAGCTGGACTGGATATTTTACAATTAGACAGAAGCTACATTTGTTCGAAGAGTATTATTCATCAATCAATCACATGGCACAAAATGTAGTAAATGGAAAACACAGTTGTATTTACCAGAGAGTTATTGACCGCTCGTAAACAATCATTTGTTTTTAGCATTAGCAGAATCACACGCGGTAATCGCCTTAAAAGCTCAGAGATTTGATGGAAATATTGAGATGCGTACATCTGCAAAACAAATAGGAGAGTCATTTTAGAGCGTCTTTTCCTTCAAGGGCATGCTAAGCAAGGAAAAATGACCATGCCAAACCCTAAACCCTAAAAACAGACTGACTTCTTTTACTCAGTAAAAAGTGAACAACGCTGTAGTTGACCAATTTTTTAAAACAAGTGCTTAAACTGAAGATCACAGGATTCAGAATACAAAAAACAGAAGAAATACGAATTTTACCTAGTTCCGTAAGAAAACCAGCATAAACACGAGTATTACTTAGTGTTATTATGAAGCAGAAGTAAAGTGAAAGTATTATAATTCAACAAAAAACATGAACCTGAGACTGAGATACAAACTCTTGCGAAAATTTTCCCTTAAACTATATCTTACCTGCAGTTCTAATCGTTCACTCTCATTTCCCTGTATAACTAAATGATCCATAGATGGGTCAACAACTCTATTCCACGGCCTCATCGTTAGAACTCCGGCAAAGAGTGCATATAAATCCTCCCCAGCTCCCAACTTTGCACTATATTCTTTGATTGCATTAGCATCAGCAAATACCAACGCCTTCCATAGTGAAGCATAATTAGTTCTTGTTTGGAAGTCAAGCTCTTTGTAGAGTCCATGGTCTAAAAGGATCAATTGTGGTTTTCTCCTGCCTATATGAGAAATAAATATCCAAATTAAAAAGATAAAGAAAAACTCATCGCATGAAACCAGCACTGCAGTTATTGTAAAAAACCAAACAAGAAGTTGGAGCCAGTGGTGAGCAAACAAACCAAAACATTAATAGAATAAAAGAGTATAGACATTTATGAAGAGAGTGGATATCAGCATTTGAATGGTTGATAATGTAAAGCAAGAAAAAATTATGGTATATGCAAATTGAAATTGCATATTTATTAACTTCGAAATCAGAAATGGTACTTCAATATTTTTGTCAACAATTGAAAGAAACAACCTTTTTCAGAATAGTATCATTTTCAAATTGATAATCACACATTGACACATGAATATCAACTTTCAATTTTAATCTACACGGACACCATGGGATGGTATTAATCCTCCTGCATTCACTTTAACGTCCTAAATATCTCCGAAAATAACACTGGAACTATTAATGCAGCCTGCTGAATGATATTTTGTTAGTCTAGTCTTCAAATAACATTTATTAATGCCAACCATAGCTATTTACTTTTCCCTGGAAACTAAAAGACGCCCAAATCAAATCAACGGATATGCCGATGCCACCATAATTCAAGAAAAATGATATGAATTGTTCATCCCATATTAAATTTGTGCTTGAAACTTTCTAATGGAAAAGCCAAATTTAGTTGGTGCAAGCTTTTACCAACAAAATCCAAATGTTAAGGGTGACACCATCTCACACTTAAGAAGGAGTTTATAGATTATTCTTTTCTTTCTTGTGGCTAAATTAGAAAAACAATAGTCTAAATGATTTAAAAAGAAACAACTAAACCTAATTCCGGGCAATAACTGATAGAATATAGTTATAGATCAGCGAGGAAGGTGAAGGGAAGGAATAATTACCCCAAATGCTAGCTTTACTGGAAGGCAATGGGCGAACCAACAAGTTAGCAGCATGCGGATCACAGTGCACAAACCCATGCTTGAACATCATTTCAGCAAAAGTTTGACTAACCTGCAAAATGTTCATCACATTTTACTAAATTACTTAATAAATGAAAGGGAGCCGTGGCGTAACAGTTGAAGTTATCACCTTGTGACCAAGAAGTCACAGGTTTGAGTTGAGAATCTTGAAAATACAAAGAAAAGGTTGTCTACTATACAGTTTAAACCCACACAGAGATCGAGCAATCCTGAGTGCAAGAGTTTTATGAGTTTGTGGTACCATCCCGCCCCTAATTTTGCTTATAAGCCACATACGGAATGGAACTAATTGCATGAGGCAATCAAAATGCTCATCATTAAGTCCCTCAACTTCATTGACATATGTTGCCGTATCAAAGATATATCTCAACGTATACGATAAAGTTATAAAAAAACCTACACACTATCAACACCTATAGTTGGTCACTGTACAAGTGTCTATAATGAAGCCCATAAACATGAACTTACCAATGTTGAAAGTTCATGCAAGTTGATCCCAAGTTTCTGAATGGTTTTTACATCATTTACATAAGCACCATCCATGAATTCCATTGTCAGCAGCTTCGAGGTACTCAGGTTCCAATATACTTTTGGTGCATATACATAATTCGCAATATGAGGAGACAATTTATGGAAGTTATCCAAACACCTCTCACTGTTCTTTGCCTCAGTTAAAAAATCTAATTCCTGCAGTAATAATGTTAGGAAACTAAATTGAAAACAGGGTAAACATGAAAAAAATAAAACAGAATCTAATAATGATGAATGAGAAACATAAAATTCCAACATCCAAAATATCTCTAAGAAAATTTTACGAGTAAAAAAATATTCATCATGCTAGAACATCATATCTCGTAACCATAACAATTGAGGTATGATTATACATGTTTCTCGAAAAAATCTTACGCAAGCAAAACATTGTGAATGTCATGTCATGAATGAATAAAAAATAATAAGATTAACAAGATAAGTAAATAAATTTTAGATAACATCTACAGAAAAACAGATCAAGGCTTTAATGTAGTGTAATGGAACCACGTGAATTTACAAATGAAATTCAAATATTTGATCCCACCTCCGGCCTCAAAAGACAATAGAGAAAGTCAATTGAAACTAACAGAAACTGAAGATAAGATATAATCCTGACATGAAATCTATTAAGTATGTGAAACATAACGGAGGATTATCAAACTTAAATCCGCAATATTTTAAACAACATTTTCCAAACCAACGAAAGAAGTGACATTTTACCTAACATTATTTATTTTTTAGGGTGGAGGTAAGCATAAAAACTTAGATTTTTCCAAACCCAGGTTTTCTTTGACCCTTATGGTTTATTTGTTAAACAATTTACACATTGGATTGTTAAAATGAAAATGATGACTTTGCTTATTAATATGATCATAATATAACTGAATTTAACATGTATTTAAGGTTCCTGACAAATTTTGGTTAAATGATTTTAACTATACATTAACTTTATTCCAACACTAAAGGAGTAAGGAGTACATAACCATAATACACAGCGAAATTAATCTTGAAAGTTAAACCAGAGTTAAATAGCAACTTGCCTTGGGCAAACTTTCACTAATCTCATCAATCAACCACCTGTAGATAGAAGTAAACAGAACATTACTAAACGATCAGTGCATAGCAACCTATGGAAACCAGGGACATAAAAACTATAGCTACAGAGACAACGTAGACCATTTATTTTTCCGACAATTAAATGCACAAGTCCATCAAATGGCTTTTAAAACTTTCCACAATAATGATGATGGTAAATTTCACTGCTAATAGCATCAAAGCTGTACCTATAATCAAAACTGGGAAAAAATCTGTGCAATGTGTTTACAACCAATTCCACAGTGGCATGATCAGCAGCTGCAGTATCAGTCATGTGAGTATGCTGAACCTGAACATACATTGACAGATAAAAATAAGAAAAATAATATTAAAATAAAGCATTAAGACTGACATAGAATCAAACTGATCTAAAATGCTCTTTTCACACATATAACAAAATATTAGCAACAAGCAGAACCTTGACAGCAACTTTTTGTCCATCATGCATGCGAGCTACATGAACTTGCGCAAGGGAAGCACTTGCTATTGGAACTGGATCAAACTCGGAAAATATCTACATTAAAATGTAAAACTCATTCACCGCAATAGACAAAATCAAGCACCAAGGAAACTAATTACACAAAAACAATGTCACCAAGGAAAGAAACAAATAATATATACTTTATCTGGAGTATCACCAAGCTCTTTCTTGAATACGTTGCATACTTGCTCATACGAAGAAACTGGACATTTATTTAGCATAGATTCCCTCATTGTCTGAACATATTCCTGAGGAACTAAATATTCCTGTAAATAAATAAATAATCAAACAACTCATCATTGCCTAATGTGCAAATGATGGACAATAACAGCAATTAAAGAAGTCTATGGTCTTTGTATCTATTTTTTCCTTCAAAATCAATAGGAGGGGAAATCAAATCATACCAATTGCCCAAGATGTTGCCCAAGCTTTATATAAATCCCTCCATTCTTAAAACAAAGGTCTTGAAGTTTTTGTGCTGACCGGAGGTGCACTTCATGCTTGATTCTCTCCCTCTCAATACTCCCTTCCGGGAGTCCCCACAGTGAATATTCATAATCTTCAAATAAAACAAAATCATAACCAGCTTTAGTAATACAAGCTTCATTTTCAAGTTAAAAATATGCTTACTACCCCACACACATAACACAATCACACAAATCATAACTGAGTAAATCACCACTTCGTACTTGAAAGGGTAACGGACTGTTACATTAATGTATAAAGTTTAAGAAAATTCAAACTAGTCTCTAAAGTGATCAATTGTTTCATCAAATTTCCGAAATTTAACCGCTTATTATTATTTAGTCTCTAAACATATATAATAATATTATATCTTAAGTGATACATTTTTTCGAATTTTTTATTGATGTGATTGTAGGATTGCAATTTCGTTAGTTTTGGAGACTGCTTTGAGAGCGCGGTAAAATTTGAGAAGCTAGAAAGATAGTTTACTCAAAAATCCATAATTCAGTAAAGAATCGTTCAGAAATCTAATTATTGAATCATTTTAGCCCAAAGTGTAAACCCATAAGTTTCCAACAAGTTCAATTGTCTTAACAACTAATCAGTAATCACACTTCAGTAATCGATTTCATGAGGCGGTAAATTGAATTGAAAAAGCAACAAAAAAACAAACGCAAGATTGAATGAGCGTTCATAGAAAGTTCGAGAACAAGGGAGGTTAAAAGTACCGAAAGCAATGTTAGCAGCCGTGAACGCGTCGCTGAAGAGGCGATGGGGGACGGTGGCGCAAAGCTTGAGCGCCGTCTCGGGGTCGTCGGAAGTGGCAATGAGCGCCGTGGTGACTCCGCCGCCAACAGCGGAGGCAACAAGCGAGAGCTTGGCACCTGCGCGCCATAACCAGGCCATGTGTGTTCGGTGGATTAATATGTCAGTGGCATCCCTAATGTATCAAAGTGTAACGAGAATAAACATGGGTATTACCGTAATAAACCAAAATACGATTTAATCAATGTGTTCTATTTTGTTTGGTTTCAATGTCTATAACTATTAACTAGTGTAAACACAGGCGCTATCGCGCCTGTGTGTACGCATTTTTTGAATTATATTAATAATTGATGATATTGTAATGTTATTAATTTAATAAACAAAATAACAAAATAAAAGTATA
>Ga0214545_1003931_pt1 | contig 28093 bp, 8 predicted proteins | sample CNSS4metaG_FD_160064 | JGI IMG/M metagenome (GOLD analysis project Ga0214545, IMG submission 160064) | Root nodule microbial communities from cowpea collected in UCLA plant growth center, Los Angeles, California, USA - CNSS4 | ecosystem: Host-associated > Plants > Roots > Nodule | place: USA... | reverse complement strand
AAATTTAAATTGGGGTACTAAATTGAAAACAACTATTACACTGCCACGTGTCATGCTTGTAAGCTGCCACGTGGCACGATGATAAGCTGACACGTGGCAGTTTTTAAAATTTTTGAAAAAAAAATTAAAAAAAAATAAAAAATTCATGGCTTGACACGTGTCCTGTACGGACACGGTGTTAACTCCAACTTAACGGAGAGGACCAAATTGAATCTCTTTAGAAAATTGGGGTACCAAATTGAACATTCCTAAAGTTCGGGTACCACATTGAACTTTCCGAAAAAATTTGGGTACCAAATGTGTATTTATACCAAGAAGATTAAGAAGGTTATACCAAAAAAGGTTTATACTTGTTATATGGAGAGATTGTACTCACTTAAAGAGGTATATGTACTCATGATAGCTGAAGAGGTTGATAATTGCAATACCTAGAAAGGTTAATACTCATGATACTTGGAGAGATTAATATTCAGTGTAATCAAATTAGGATATTTCATTAGTGGAATTTCTTAAGCTAGGTGCTTGAAAGATTGAATGTATCCCTTGTGTTAAGACTGAACTAGTATAAATTTTGTGTGTACAGTCTATTTCTTATATTTTGTCTTAATCCCTTTATATATGCACATAATGTTTAAAATGTTTATAGACTCTATTCAACCTCGTTCTAGAGTCATCTTGCACCAACTAGAGATGGCAAATAAACTCGTCCCCATGAGTATTACTCGAACTCGTCCTATTTTGACGAGGAATTTCCGCACTGACTGGGTATGGGTATGGGAATTCCCAACTTTTTCAATTGGGTGTGAGGATGTATATATTCGCCTCGTACCCATCCCCGTTTTAAGATAGAAATGTAATTCTCTCTTATCTCTTGATACTGAAATATTAGTTTAAAAGTCAATATTTTTTTAATCTCATAAATTTTTTGTATATTTATATTTTTATGAATATAGAAGGAAAAGTTATATAATATATGTTTTTTCATAACCATTTTTTAGCTTTTGCTTGATTATCATACAATTTTTTTAGTAGTTACGTGTCTCAATTTTAGATTAAATTTTGATAAATTATGTTTAGTCTTAAATATATTTTTTTAAATAAGTATATTGATGAAAAATAAAATAATATGTTCATTTTTTTTTCAAGTGAGTAAAGGGAAGATATCTGTGAAAATGGAAACAAGATAGATTTACTTCTTTACATATTTTCAAACATGATAATAAGATCTAATGATCGAATTAGATGAATCATTTCTTAATATTCGAAGAATTATAGGTTAGAGTTTCATATTAATTCTTTGAAACTTAACGAGGAGACATTCTCAAATATGAGAGTATCCAATAAATAAAAAAGTGAAATAGATGAAATTAAAAAAATTTATTTAAAATGGATTATATATCAAATACAACTTAAAAACTGTAATTTTTCTAAATAGAAATTCAATACTCAATTATATACATTTTTGTTAAATTAATAACAATAATTAAATATATAAATTTTAAATATGTTATTTGGGTCCCTTCAAATTTTTTGATGAAGATCTGCCATTGGATGTACATATTTGCCCCGTCCTCGTCCCCATACCCACCATAATACCTATTTCCACCATATCCACGTCCCCGTTTAAATTATAAAAAATTTTTATAGTCAATATATTAATATTATATATATATATATATATATATATATATATATATATATATGTATGTATGTATATATTACTACACACCTTTTATTGTTTAATTCTTCTAATTGTTTGTTTTTTATGAAATTCTTTTGCATCTCCACATGAGAAGAACTATCCCACACATGACTTAGAGCTAGCAACTATGGTGTTTGCTCTAAAGATCTGGAGGCATTATCTGTATGGCGCACAGTTCTAGGTTTTCAGTGACCACAAGAGCCTGAAGTACCAGTTTGACCAAAAAGAGTTGAACATGAGACATAGACGATGGATGGAGTTCTTAAAGGACTTTGACTTCGAGTTATTGTACCACCCAAGGAAAGCAAATGTGGTGGTTGATGCCCTAAGCCGAAAAACAGTCCATGCATCTTATATGATGGTCAGGGAGTTGGATTTGGTGGAGCAGTTTAGAGACATGCGGTTGCAGGTAGTTTTAGGAGAGGATGTCATTAGATGCAACCATCTAATAGTGTCTAGTGGAGTTGCTCGGTATGTGTCATCTTGGTTGACCTGCCAGAAGGCCAAGGCAAAGCATTAGAGACCTGGAGGGATGCTACCGCAGTTGGAGATACCAGAGTGGAAATGGGATAGCATTGCTATGGATTTTGTTACCCATTTGCCATGGACGGTGAGGAGCCATGATGCCATCTGGGTTGTAGTGGATCGCCTAACCAAGAATATTCACTTCCTAGTAGTGAATCTGAGGATGTCCATGGCAAAACTGGCACAGTTGTATATTAGTGAGATCGTGAGGTTGCATGGAGTGTCGTCGAGTATAGTCTCTGATAGGGATCCACGATTCACATCCCGATTCTAGTAGACGTTGCAGAGTGCCTTAGGCACCAAGTTGACTATGAGCTCAGCTTATCACCCCCAAACGGATGGCCAGTCCGAGAGGACAATCCAGTCTCTCGAGGATCTTTTGCGGACATGTGTGTTTGATCATCTGGGTGCATGGGACGAGGTCCTGCCTTTGATCGAGTTTACCTATAATAACAGCTTCCATACAAGCATTGGCATGGCGCCATATGAGGCTCTCTATGGCATGAGGTGCAGAACTCCCTTGTGCTGGTACCAAGATGGAGAATCGATGGTAGTGGGACCAGAGTTGTTGAGGTAGACTACTGAAAAGGTCAAGCTAATACAAGAAAGGATGAAGGCATCTCAGAGCAGGCAGAAATCCTATGCTGATCAGAGGAGAAAACCTTTGGAGTTTGCACCTCTACCTCCTTAGTTGGCCAACCTTCACTCAGTGTTTCATGTCTCCCAGCTCAGAAAGTATGTGCTTGACCCCTCTCATGTGCTTGAGGTGGAAGAATTGCATATTAGAGGAGATTTTTTAGTGGAGGTTCAGCCTGATGGTCTTGGTGATAGCCAGACAAAGCAGCTCAGAGGGAAGTCCATCAGTCTAGTCCAGGTCATCTGGGACAAGAGGACGGGTGATTCCACGTGAGAATTGGAAGAGGATGTGAGGAAGTCATATCCACACCTATTATTAGGTAAGTCTCAATTTTCGGGTCGAAAATTTTTGTTGTTAGGGAGATTGTGAGAACCCCATTATCCCTTCCCCTATACTCTCCTTCTCTCTGCCACCACAAAACAACACACTCCAACCTCACTCTACAATTTTCCCTCTTTGTTTTCACTGCCTTCTCTCTAAAATAGAAAGCTTGAACTTCCATTCTGACCCATCCTTCATTTATGTTACAACAATTGAACCTAGAACCAGAATAGAAATCTCTCCCCTAGCTGAGTCTTCTTCTCTTCCAAGTAAGTCAATTCGGTTTCCTCAATTTTCTTCAAATTTCAGAATTTCTGGAGCTCCATTCTTACCAAATCGAATTAGGGTCCTATCCTCACTCTAAGTTTATGTATTTTAGTTCCTTAGGTTGTGTAATTGAGGTGCCCTTGTTGAAAGAGTCCCTACTAGTAGTAATTGCAAAGGTAAGGGAAGCTAACTGTCTTACACAATCCGGATATCGAGTCTAGAATTATATAATTGAGCTATGTTTTATGAATGACATTTATATTGTGAACTGCATGATTTTCTCTTATTTCAATTAGCTTACCCTTTCTTGTATATGTTATTTCCCTTGTGTGTCTTTCCTTTACAATAATTGCCTCCTTTTGGTGTGAGCAGAGAAGAATCCAGATGATGACACCTCTCTCCTGGACAGAAGTTGATCCTTTGCTTGGAAGTCCCGTGGTAGTTTTTGGGTTAGATGCTATGGAGTTTTGAGATGTATAGATTAACCTTTTCTTGTATAACTATACTTGCCATCAGGGATTTATATGGTTATTTTGGATGATTGTATCAACGTTCTATAACAATTTATTCATACTATCTGCTTTGTTTGATCAAGATTTAATATTTTATTTAGTAGCGTGAAAACTATTAAATGGGATGTTACAATAATTGTATAAATAAATTTTATTTACTATAATATAAAGATTTAATATAATTGCTATGAATCTTTTTTTTATCACCATCCAACATATATTGAAGTTCAAAAGATACAAGACCTATGCTGAAAATTTATTATTATTACTTCAATCTTTATTCTTTACATGATTTTGATTAAGTGATGTATTATAACTTTTATTAGTGTACAAAAAAGATATTCATTAGAGTTTAAAAAATTAATGTAAATAGACATTTAAAACATATTTTAATTTGAATATTTCTTTTCCTTTTATATTTTTTTCAAAATACTTTTAAATTTTATCAACTCGGTTTCATTAATGTTTGCAAATTTAATAAATGCTTTGGTTCTCATGAAATTTTAGTTGGTATTCCACTGCAAATTTAATAAATGTTTTGGTTTTCATGAAATTTATTGGTATTCTAATTTGAAATGTATACAATTATAATTTCTTTCTAAATATTTGATATCGAAGAAACAAACCTATACTTAATACTAAATATTTGATAATTTTATATTTCCTTTACCGTAATTTTATATTATTTTATGAAAATTAATTAATTGATATTGAAACAGTAAGAAAGTGGATATAGGTATGTGTACAAGTATATCCCGTTACCCGGTGGGGGTGGGGATGAGACAAAAGTTTAATATCCGTTGGGTTTGGGTATGGGGATGAGAATGATTTTTTTTATGGGGATGGGTATGAGATTGCGAAACTCGTCCCCGCCCCATTGTCATCCCTAACACCAACAATATTAAGTATCTCACAAATATTTTCCTAATATTTTTTAGGGTAGTAAACAAGCCTTCCAAGCTAAATGTAAATGAGATGTGTCGCAACTGAAATCGCGGCGGGACGATGAAAATAATTTAAAAGGTACAGAGGAGTCGCCACCATAGTTTATTATGAAAAACTATAGAAAAAAATTAAAAAAAAAGAATAGTCTTCGAAACCAAATTTGGGTTTGGGAGTCAGTTATGTGTGGGGAAGGAATTAGGACCTCATAACGTCTGTCCTAAGACAATTCCCTTTAATTAAGTATGCAATATAAAAGTAGATTTTTAAAATATTTGTTGTTCCCCAAAAATCAAACAAAATAAATACATATGCAAAATAATAAAGAAAAAAACAAAATTATTTTTTTATTTTTTTAGGCCCGACAAGGATTTTACCTCGCTCCTACGTATTTCCATCTAGAAAATCAGGGATAACGGAGTTCTTTGTAAAAGAATATTTGTTGGTTGATATTTTTAATTTTAATTTTAATTTTTTTTTATTATAAAGAGAATCTGAGATTCAACAAGATAAAAAAAATTTAAATTATCAAACAAATCCAAGACTTGACATGATATCCAAAAATTATATATAAAAAGAGTACAATTTATAATTTTTGTTTTTATTTTTTAAAAAGAGGAGAATTAAAAGCTTACAAAGGAGTTTATAATGTTGTCATACGATACATATCAATCATGAATTCATTCCTAGAATTACATAACATCAAACCCCAAACACGTTCAGTAGTATATTGAGTCAATAATCATACACTTGATATTGTAACAGAGTAATGATGTCAGGATTCACAACCCATTAATTTTATTATTCTCACAAATACATGAATAACATTAGAAGCAGAAAAGAACTTACCTTTCAAGGCGACAAATAAAGCAAATCCAACTGAGAGGATATAGAGGTGATCCCATTTTTGTGTGTGCTCTAGTAATGAAAAAAGGAAGAGAAGTGTGGAATTTTTTTGTGTGTCTTGCATTGGAGAGATTTTGTGCTTATATAGACACCTTGGAAAACCACTATAATCCTAGTCTTTAATTATAATGAAATATATGAGGAAGGAATTGGTCCCGGTGAAACATATTATGGAAATTAAATCATCGCATAATATCTAAGGTATTGATTATAAATTATTAAGAAATATTGCTTGTAATTATTAGAATCATATATTTTTCGGTACATGAAGATCCTGATGCAACATATTACGTAACTCAAATCATAACATAATATTCATATAATTGATTCTAATAATTACCAGGAATATTTCTATGAAAAACGTTATTATCGAGAATATTTGCTTCTAATTATTAAAATCGTACCCTTCTTTAAAAAACATAAATTTTAAAATATCCTTCTCTAACATGCCATGTGAGGAGTGTAAACAACAAATAGTGGGGGTGAAGATATGTATAAAACATTTGGGCTCATGTAAAGGGTGTGACAATTAAAAACAAATTGGGTTCTCCCTTCTTTTTTTTCTTTTAATGCTAGAAAGTCTAAAGAAAAATTATTACACTTTTTTCCCTTTTTTTGTTTTTTCTATCATTAATTAAAAACATTTTATTTTTATTTTTTAAGAACAAACTTATTTTCCTAAATGAAATTGGGTGTTGACAAGATGTAATAGATCCAATAATGGATGAACATGTTTTACCATTAATTGAATATCAGCATGGATAATTAATTGTATTTTCAAAATGGTTTTGGATTATTACTTTCACCCAATTATGTGATCATTTATTTCAAAATGACTTCCACATATTCAATTTGGATTACGTTGATATGATTAATGGAATACATTAAATGACTTTAATTTAACGTGTTTTAAGTAGACATAAGATGACTTGGATCCAAGCTTTAATTGATTTTATTTTGTATGTAGCTGGTAGATATCTAAGGATCTGAGCTTCAACGAGTAGCTTGTAGATATACGGAATCTGAGCTTTAATGAGTAGCTCTTGGATGTTTGGAAATCTAAGCTTTAATGAGTAGCTTGTGGATATCCGAGATCCAAGCTTTAACGAGTAACTTGTAGATATCTGGAATACAAGCTTAATTGTATTAGTAGTTTGCAGATATTGATGCATTCAAGCTTAATTAGGTAGCTTGTAGTTGTTGATTGCATCTAAGCTTAATTATATTAGTAGCGTGCAGATGTCAATTGCATTCGAGCTTAATTGTATTGGTAGCTTATGGATGTCGAGACATCCAAGCTTAATTGTATTGGGAACATGCATATGTAGATGTTGGTGTAATGTGGCTCTAGAAAGGGGATGAATAAAGCCTGAAAAACAAATTCAAAACATGCGCATATGTATATATTACAAACGAATTTACTACTTGAAAATAGAGGTGTAAGGATAAAGAGAATGCACACAACAAATTATACTGGTTCACATCTACTTAAGGAGGCGTTTAGTCCCTTAAGCAACCTTCTTAAAAAGTTCTACTAATCAATAACTTTAATCTTGAACGAGTATCACCCTCTCTAGGTTACACGAGTTTCAATCTCTCTAGGTACACGAGTACAAACCTCTCCAAGTTACACCGCGTATCAACCTCTCTAGGTATCCTTCTCAATCTCCCCTTGAGATCAAGAACTCTTAATTACAACAATAAGCAAATGACATTCTCTCAAAGGAGAACCAAGCTCACAAGTTACAACTTCATTCGTTGAATGATATTACAACATTCAAGCTCTCAATGCAATTTGTCTAAGATACAATTGATATGACAATTTCACAAAACTTTGTTCTTTCTCTTTTCTCCTTTTCTTGTACTTTTCAATGTCGTTGAGACTTTGAATTGTAGTTTTCCAGTGCAACCTTCTTGATATGAAATAACTTGATCAATTCTTTTAATTTGATTCTTCAATTTGAATATTCAATGTCATCTTTAAAGACTTTAATTATGAATTAGTTTATGCTCTTCAAGATATCTTCTTTGCTTTTGTGATTGAGCTCATACCTGATTTTGAATTCTGCTTTCTTCAACATTCACAAATTGTCATGTTAAGGAAAATTTGTACAACTTAATTATGCATTTGATCGTTATATATCTTCCATTCAATCAAACAGTCCATTCATCGGATATTTTTCAATATTAATTTCATTCGAACATTTGATTTAAAAACTTACTTCTTTTAGAAGGATACTATTCATTGTAATTCATTTCATTAAATCTCTATTTTAAACAAATGTATCAATATATTAATTTGCATGATTAATTAGAGATCAAAAACTTGTTTCAAAGCACGTCATAAATATTTCAACATCAAAGGTCGTTTGACACTTAGGTCGTCTAATGACTTAAGCTGCTTTGGCTTATCTAAGACATTGGTCGTCTGACACTTAGGTCGTCTAGTGAGTTAAGTTGTCTTAGGTTGTCTAACCATTTGTTGTCTAATGCCTTAGTCATTTAACACTTTATTTGTCTAACATAGATACTTAGGTCATCTAATGCATTCACCTGATGATTTCTATTGTTAAACTCGTCTAACACTTTGACTCGTCTAATCCTTAAACTTGTTTGATGCTAAGATTTAGCCTTTGTATTTACCAGACTTATTGCTTTCGTTGACACACATAATGTATGAATACAAAGCAATTTAGCACATACAAGCAATACTACACATCATGTATTTTAATCTTCGAACAACACTGATCAATTGCTCACTCTTGAGCTATCAACTCGACTCTTGAGAATCTCACTCCTTTCACCTTACAAACATTTTGTCCAAATTCAGTAAGAACATCTAGTATCCACCATGGGATTAGAGCCAACATATTTGCTAATATACTTGTAAAAGACTCTCCAACGCTCAAGTCAATAAGAGTTTTAAGGAATTGTAGAATATATGAGTATAATAGTGAATGAGAGAATTCAATGAGTACTCCCTATAATTGTATGTTCTATTTATAGTTTCTTAAAACCATGGATAAACATACATATGTATGTTAAACATATTTGATTGAAATCTTTTTGAAAATAATCAAGGGTTAAATATGTTTTTGGTTTAACTTTCAACAAAAAATGGAATTAGTCTTTTTTCGAAACTTTGACCCAATTTAGTCCCTCAACTCTATAAATGCATGAATTTAAACTTTTTAACCAAATTTAGTTAAATTTATTTGACATTTGAAACATGTTTTATGAAAGTTTTTTAACTAACATTGAAGCAAAAAAAAAAAATTGAACCATGTAAACAATACAAATGTTATCATGAAACGCGTTTGAAACGTCAAATAAACTCAACAAATTTTACTAAAAATGACTAAATCCACACTGTAAGGCCTAGTTTTAATTTCTGCCCTAATGTTTAAGGGCTGGCCTTAATCTGTTGGGCCTAAAGGCTGGCCCATAGGGTGCTAAGGCCCTAAAGCTACTAGGGTTCCCATTTCTGACTCATTCTTGCAAAAACAGAACCCTAAACGCTGCCCCTTCCTTCTAGAACGCTCTGCAAGGGCTTGACTCCGATCTTGGCCAAAGATTTCGCGAGCTCAGTTTGTATTTCGCTCCATGTAAGTGTTCTTAAGCTTGTATCTGTACTCCCTGAAGCTCTTTTTCGTGTACTTCCTTTTAGGGTTCCATAGTAACCTTGTTCTTTCGTTGTCCCGCTGTTCTTCCAGTTTCTGAGACTGCTCCTCGAACTGTTGCGCTCCGCAGTTGGTGTCGAGATCCCATATAAGCCCTTTCTAGGTAAGGGAAGCTAGTGATTTCGGGTGTTTGTGGTCTCTGCATGTTTTTTTTAGCTTAAGTCGTATTCTTGAAGTGGGTTCATGATTTGATTCTTTTGGACAAAATGCGTCTTTGGGTGTTGTTTATGTGTTTTGCACGTATGAACAGCGGCGAACTCTAGTTTTCTCGCCCAAGCGAGCTTGTCTCGCCTAGGCGAGACTAATAGAGACTCGCCCAAGACTTCCTGTGCGAGTTGTCGCCTAGGCGGCTCACCTCCATTTTTGAGCGAGGTGTATCTCGCTTAGGCGAGAAGGGACTCGCCTGAGCGAGGATTCGCAGGAGCCACTGTTCTTCTACCCGAGCTCTCGCCTAAGCGAGAAGGGAGTCGCCTGAGCGAGGGGATCTCCCTCGCCTGAGCGAGGTCTTCTAGCCTAAGCGAGACAGGGGCGAGTTGTGTGCTATAATGTGAATGGTAAATGATGTGGTTGCTTGTTTTCCTGGCTTGAATACGTTAATTGAATGGTATGAGGGATGATGTCTTATTTATTTTATGAGGTTGAAGGGAAATGATATATTGCTTTATTGTGTATGAGTTGGAAAGTATGAGTTGCATGATGGGATTGTTATGCATGATGTTAATATTATGGGAAATTCTTGATTGGTGGGTGGAACGTGTATAAGGTACAGGTAGGACATAATTCCATGACTCTTGTAGTAAGAGATCTTGGTGGCGCCTCATCTGTTGGACGTAATTCCATGGGCCCTCTTAAGGGGAGTTCCTGGTGGTGCCTTGACAAAAAGGACGTAATTCCACGGGGGGTCGTGGTGGTGCCTTAGGGCCAGGGCGTAATTCCACGGAGGCCACGTGGTGGTGCCTCCAGTATGGGTATAATTTCGCGAAGGCCTCGCGGTGACGTCTCATCGCTAGGACATAATTCTACTGCCATGTGGTGGTGCCTTAGTTACGTATCCGGATAGTCGAGATATTTAAACACAACTCGACATATTTTTTTCTTCTTGTAATATCACTATTTCATTGAAATTTACTGATTAGGTTAAATATATTCTATTTTTTTAAAATAATCAATTATTATATCCTAATATATCACATTTGAATATATTCAAGATATTCCTAATATATCTAATATAAAAAAAAATCCTAAAATATCTATTAATTTTTTATTTTATATATATTTATTAAAAAATAAAACTAATTTAAATATAGCCGTAAATTTTCTTTTTCTTAGAATATCATTATTTCATTGAGATTGACCGGTTTTTACCGTTTTTATTTCACTTAAATGAAAAGTCTTTAAGATTTTAGTCTACCTTGAAAAAAATCAACTCTTCGTATCAGTTCTGACCTAAATCCTAAAAACCAAATCTTCACCAAAAACACAATCACACAGGAAAATCTATCAAAATGATAAATTTAAAGAAAAAAAACAAAAAAGAAAAGAAAAACAAGAGCTGGTAACGATGATCCGAAACAGAAAGACAGAAGTTTTACGTAACCCAGTCCTACGAGGCATAACCAATAATTGAATCCAATTGAATAATAAAGAAACCGCATAAATTCTGAATACGTCTCCTTTCACACACAACCTTTCATCTCATATCTCAAATTCTCGATTCACATCCATTCAATCAATCAATCAAATCTCCGATTCGTTCGAATCCACGCTCCGATCGAATGGATCAACACCACTTCCTCCACCACCACTACCACCACCCTCAGGACCACCGCACCACCCGCTACACTTCCCTTAACCCTCAATCGCATCACCACCACCACCACCATAGCAACCTCCCACCGCCGCCGCCAGCGCCGCCGCCGCCTCTCTCCTACCACCGCACCCTCCACGCGGCTCCCCTGCCGCAACCCTACACCCCTTCCACTCCCCAACCCCAACAGCAGCAGCAGCAGCAATTCTCTTTCAACCACCACACATCTCTCCCCCACCGCACCCTCGAAGACGATTCACGTTCTCTCACCTACGACCTCCTTCCTCGCCGCACCACCGCCATCCCCTGGAACCCTAACCCTAGAACTGATGATTTCGATCGCGAATTCCACCACCACCACCACCGCCCTCCCCCGCCGCCGCCTCCCCCGATCGAAACCCTCCGCTATGACCCTGGGCGCCGTGACCGCCTCGTGGTGGATGCCTACGAGCAAAACCCCAGGGAGGCGCTCGCGTGGGGCGGCGGTGACTACCACGCGCCTAGCCAGGGCGACGTAGAGCCAGCACCCTACGTGCGCGTGTACAGCGTGGAATGTGACACTGACGTGGCCGGTAGAGGGTCCCGGGTGGAGAGCAAGAGGTGGGTGATGAGTGATAGAGAGAGGGAGAGGGAGAGGGGAAGAGAGTTGCACGAGTCTTCTTCTAATTTAGTTAGCAAGGGTAGTAACAGTGACAAATATTATCATGGTTCTGATAATGTGGATAGGTATAGTAGAGGGAATAGTAGAGAGCGTGGTCATGAATTCGCACGTACTCCTCCTAAGAAACAGGTGCAGAAGAAGAGCGCGCTTCTTAGGATTCAGACTGTTAAACCTAATCATAGGAACCGTGAGGTTGAGCAGTTACGGTACCCCGGTTATGGACCTGAAGGTAGCAATGGCTTTTTCAGGGGAAAGGAGCAATATTTGGCTCATGGGGTGAAGGGGGAAGAGAGAGAAGGGAGCCCTGTTGAGATTGATATCTCGTTTGAGTCCAATTCTCTGGTGGCCAAGGCTATTGTTGCGCCGCCTTCGAGTTCAGTGTCTGTTCCTGATTTGAATGTGACGCCGGTTTTAGATTCGGATTTGGGTTCTGGGGAGAAGAATAAAAGGGTTTCGGGCTCTGATGGCTATTACTCTGGTTTGCAGCAGCCGTATAGAATGTCTTCCGTTGTGGTTGTGGATTTAAATAGGTCGCCTTGCAAAGGGAATGATAGGTCTGGTTTGAGGAAGGAGGTTAATGTGCGGAAGAGTGTTAAGAATAGTTCTTCTCGGTCTCGCACCAGGGAGGCTGATGATTCTCGTGGGAAAAATGCGGTGCCAAATTCAGTTAAAGCTGGCAATGTCTGTTCTGGTAAATCGACCATAACGGTTGTCAAGAAGAAGAGAATTGTTAAGAGAATGGTGAAGAGGAAAGCTTGTTTAAACTTTACGACATCTGTGCCGAATTCACTGCCGGCAGAAAGGCTTCCTGGAACCGTGGAAGTCGAGAGTGCTGCACTGGTTTCGTCAACTGCCTCTAATCCTGAGAAAATTGAAGCTAATTCAGATGAGAAAAGCAACATCGTTGAGGAAGTGCCAGACTGTTTACATTCTTTGCTAAAGGAAGGTGATGTATTGAAAGAAGATAAAGAGGGAGGTTTACCGCAGCTGAGTTTGGGGCCAAATTCCACATCGCAAGATTGTGAGAGTGACAAAGATTCTGATAATAGGGAAGTATCCAGGTTTGAAATTGAAAGAGATGGAAACATTTCAAAATTTCCATCTCGTGCTTCTAGTAGTGAAGATAAGAAGAGTGATTCAGGTTGTTTAGATGTTAATAATGATGTCTTTGATAATGGAAATATTATTTTTATGCATGATAATGCAAATACTTCCGATTGTTTAGGTGCAAATAATTCTGTTCCAGGTACTGACACGGTTACTGAATTCTTAAGTGGGAGTACTATTTCTGAAGTCAATCACATGGATTATGGTAATAAGCAATTAAGTCAGAATGAAGGGTCTCTATCAGTTGGGAATTATTCAAGTGTACAATCCCCACTGAATAACAATCTTGTAGATGCAGGGGATGAAATATTAAAAACCAGCGATACTTTTTCGAGTTCAAGAAAAATTAGGATTCAAGATGGTCTAGATTGCCTACAACATTCCAGTGCACTGAAGCAAGGCTCTGATAATGGATCATCTAATTTAGAAGATTGTATTGTTCACGGCTCTGGTATCATGCATGATGCTGGAAACCAATTGGCCCATGGTGATGTCACCATGCACCCTGAGAATTGTGAGACAGAAAAAACATTCCCAAATTCTAATATTTTAGCTGGATCTGGTGAAGGGAACACAAAGAAGATAAAAAAGAGAAAAGCTAGAACACAATTAAATATTTTGAGTTCAGAGATGGAGTCCTTATCCCCAGATCATGTAAATCCTGTTAGCCTTGCTAATAATGTGGATGGAGGCACGGGTCTAATGTCGAAAGATCCATCTGCTTCTATAGTTTTAGATCAGTCTGTTCAAAACGATGTTGACTCAATAACTGGTTTGGATGGGGTTACTGCTTTACATGAGGAAGGGGAGTTTTTAGAGACTCAGTTTTATGCTGCAAATAACAACAATGATGATGCAAATGAGGTTTCACCATCTTCTAAAAGGAAAAAAGTCACAGCTAACCCAAATTTCACTCAATGTCAATCAGAAATCAGTGCTGTTATTGTGGTTACCACCACATCTGATGTTGAAACTCCAGTCAATCTCAATGATAACCAAGAACATCAGAAAGAATTTGCTTTGTCAAGCATGGGTATGTGCATACCGTCTTCTGTTCAGTCAATGCCTTCTGTTCAGTCAATGCCTTATTCAGAGAGTATTACCAAAATGTCTGACAATATTTTTAGTGGAGGATCTTTTGACTCTACTGATGCAAATAGGGAAACCATGAGTTCCGAGTATTCGGAATTACAACACTCAGATATAGTCTCTTTTTCACCATGTGAGGACTTGGCATTTCAAAACGATCACTTCTCACCATTGGAAGGTGAGTGCAAAGAAAACATTACTCCGGTTGTGCTTGTGAGTAATACTCAAATTGGTGTTTTAGGTGTTGGAAATACATTGGGAGAAAAGACTGATTTACAGGCCGTTAAGGAAAATTATCAATATAGAGACTTTGTGCAAAGGTCACCAAGACCTGACATGGAACCTAATGATCTCAATGTTAAGAATGATTTGCTTGCTCAGCAGAACCTTATGTCCTGTCCAACTAGTGGTGATGAAGTCACTACAAGTAATTCGAATGACGAATTCATTGTGGATGCACCTGGCGCATTATCAGATATCTTTTCTCAAGGGATGGCATCTGAAGTACCGGATAGAAGGTCTTTAGAATTCACAGCTATCAATGATGAAAATATTTGTGGGGTTGAAGAAAATACTTCGTCGGTACATCAGACGATACAGAATAGTAGGTCAGATAGTGCATTTGGACACAGTAATATGATAACAAAGAAAACAATTTCAGAACCATCCCAAGTTTCTTCCAAAGTTACAACTCAGGCTCTAAATTCATATCGTTTTGGGTTGAGTGGGACCAAAAATCAGTCAGGTAGTGTCATTCCCAAAACTTTTCCAGGTCATTCTTTTACCTTTTTGAAGTCGGAGACCAAGACATCTGCCTCTTCAACTCATGTGTCAAAGCCTCGAACTTGGCATCGGACAGGTAATAATCCCCCTATTTCTGTACCTAGAATCAATTCAGTAAGAACAGTTCCTCCCAAAAGGCCAATTCTGGAAAGGAAAGGGAACTTTCAAAATACCTCGTATGTTCGTAAAGGAAACAGTCTTGTAAGGAAACCTACTCCAGTTCCTGCTCTACCTCAAATCTCCCCTGTTAATAAGTCATCTTCTTCGGGCTTTGGTGAAATATCAAAAAGCACTAAATCTGAAAGCAGGGCGGACGTGACAGATCAACCAATGTACCTGAGAGCAGGAGCAACATATTCTCAGCAGAGGCAGAGGCAGAGAACACCTCCACTACCAATTGACACCAAATCAGAGGAAAATACATCTTCCTCATTGGTAGAACCTTCTGGTGGTTCCTGTGAAAATGTATCTGATCCTAAAACATTTATAGAAATTAATAATAATGCACAGAACTCTTCTGAAGATGCACTGAAGCATTGTGAAATTCTAGAAAACCAACCTGTTCCATCCGATAATGGGGAGAGTCAAGTTGAAGTAAACGAAGGCAATCCTCTTTCTTTGAATACGAAGAGAATAGTATATATAAAGCCCAAAACAAATCAATTGGTTGCAACATCAAATTCGTGTGATGTGTCTGTCTCCACTGATGACAATGGCCAAACTGCCTTCTCTGATGGCTACTACAAGAGAAGAAAAAATCAATTGGTCAGGACTACATTTGAAAGCCACACCAACCAAACTGCTGTAGTGCCTAATGGCATGGCAAATTCTGATGGACAAGGAACTAGTAATGCTCTTTGCAATACGAGGTTTAGTAAGAAGCGGTTACATAAGGGTATGCATGAATTACTTATTTTGTTGTGTAATTTATCTATCTTTCTAAGTCACCCGTGCTTATGAGTCTTATGCTAAGTTTAATTATGATTTAGACAGGATGTGAGGGTCTTTTTGTTCGAGATTCAAATGGATTTTTTCAGTTGAATATTATAGTGTATCTAATAAGAATCATAGTAAATTGCTTGCTGTTCTTGACTGCTTATCAGTTGCTACTTGCTATATTTACTTATCCTGTAGTTGCTGCGTATTATGTTGTTATATTTTGTTAATATTAAATGCTTGTTTCTTGAGCATGAGCCTTGGCACAACGGTAAAGTTGTGCTTTGGTGACCAGCTGGCCATGGGTTTAAATTTGGAAACAGCCTCTTTGCATATGCAAGGCTATGTTTGCTTACGTTGACCCTTCCTCATACCTTTACACTGTGAGGAGCCTTCTCGAATTGGTGTATGTTAGTCTATATGCTTGTTTAGAAATTGCAAGTTCTTCCAAGCAAATTGCTATTAAATGACTTGAGCTTTTCTTATATGGCTCCTCTTTTTTTTTTTTAATTTTTAATAATAGATTATGGATGTGGGTTTTGACCTGGTAGTGATATGATTTTATTCATGTTGCATATCATTCTGAGTCATTGTGTTTTAACTCCATTAGCAGATGGATCCAGAACCAGCAGTGCTGTTCCAATTTTATGCTATGTTTCATTGAATTAGTGATTTCATTTGCAGCTGTCAGGAGTTCATGCAAACGTTCAAGAGCCTCACTAGTGTGGACACTCTGTAGCAAAAGTTCTTCTGAACATGACAGGAATTCACGTCATAATCAAAAGGTTTTGCCTCAATTGTTTCGATGGAAAAGAGCAACATTTGCTTCAAGCTTCAATAGCAGTTCCGTATCTGCAATCAGGTACTTGAGTATTTGCATTGCTTCCGCTATGTATGTTTACCTTTTTGCCTTGTTTTGGTCATGTGCATCAACAGTATTCAATTGCAGTTGTCAATTAATGTTTGTCTTTCAGCAAAAAATTGCTTCAATTGAGAAAGAGGGATACTGTTTACACTAGGTCAAAACATGGGTTTTCACTTTGGAAATCCAGGGTTTTAGGTGTTGGTGGTTGCAGTTTGAAATGGTCCAAATCCATTGAGAAGAACTCAAAGCAAGCTAATGAGGTTAGATTGGTGTTTTATACTGTGTTTTTTAATGAAGTTTCCTTTCAATTTAACCATAATTTGTATTAAAGGACAAAATAGATCTAAGCTATGATTCATACAATTTCTCATGATTATTATAGGAAGCCACACTTGCTGTTGCTGCTGTAGAGAGGAAGAAGAGAGAGCAGAAAAATGCGGTTTGCATCAGTTCTCAGTCAAAGAGTAGGAAGCATTCTTTCCATGAGAGTTCGTCATATCATAGTGCCGACAACTCTGTTTTTGTGCTCTTAAAAATTATGCTTCATGTATTAATTATCTTTGTCAGTTACTCTGACTTTGAAAGTAGTGGTTGAATGTGCAGGAGAGCGTATATTTCGTATTGGCTCAGTTCGTTACAGAATGGATCCCTCCAGGAGGACACTCCAGAGGATTTCAGGTGGGTAACATTTTTATATTAACCATTTTACCTGGATTTTTCATTACCTTACTTTTTCTACATTTTTTAGCATGTTGCAATTATTTAAATGAATACATGCTTTTGGGACATTGTACTTCTGACTTAAGACATTTAGCGTGGATAGTGTATATTAGAGCATTAATCAGATTAGATAAAAAAATTGTATTTTATATGTATTGATAACATCTATCAGCTTGATGAATGTTAAGCCTTCAAATGATTAACATTGTCTTTTGGAATTGGATTCCAATCACCGGAGGACAAGTTTGTGGTGTGACGGGAATTTGGAACATTGAACAGTATAATGCTTTTAGTGTACTTGTTAATGTGATAAATCCATTGAATGAGAGTAGAAATATATTTTCTATATTCCTTGTTTTTATCTTTTTGTCACGTCTAAATGATTTTTTCTTACGTCTGTAAAGTTAAACAACTTGTTTTAGTGATTCATTTGCTGGTTCAGTTCTGAAAATATTACTGCAGTTTACTCTTCAGAAATTGAGCTTTTGGTAAAGATATGCTTCCACAGATTATGTAAATGACGACCAAATATAATTTTTGTATGCATAAATTAGGTGTATGAATTGTGATTAATATCATTCTTGGATTCTTCACAATTGCATATGGATGATTTTGTGTCTGATACTCCACGGTAGTTAGGCTGCTTTACAGTGTAGATTATCTGTTTGGGCAAGGAGGAGGTGGGGCATCAGATTCTGAAATCTTTTGTTGCCTGCCATGTTGGAAATGCATACAGAATTGTGGTCTTGTCCTTTTCGTTTGCTTATTCTTCTTCTATCGACATATTTTTGGCATATTTTTATGTCTTTCTTGCTACAAGTTAAAAGTTTCTATTACCTTTGTTCATTTTACAAAGTTTCTCTTATCTTTGTAGTCGATGAATCCCAGTCCTCAGGATCTACCAGTTCAGGTTTGGCTTCCAAAAGTGCTTACATTCCAAGGAGATTAGTGATTGGAAACGATGAGTATGCACATTCTTATTTTTCAGCCTTTCATATCTTGTGCAATAAATTTCATCATTGTTGGTTGTCTTGTTTAGCAAGCCGTTTAAGATGAGACTTGGTGAATAAGGAAAAGCTTGTATAATATTAAGTCTTTCTGTTTTATTCAAATGACTGCCGTGAGTATTTGCAGATATGTACGAATTGGAAATGGTAACCAGCTTATCAGAGACCCAAAGAAACGAACTCGAAAATTGGCAAATGAAAAAGTTAGATGGAGCTTGCACACAGCCAGACAGCGGTTGGCTCGAAAGCAGAAATATTGTCAGTTTTTTACCAGATTTGGGAAATGTAAAAAGGATGGAGGGAAGTGTCCTTATATTCATGATCCTTCAAAAATTGCTGTCTGTACTAAGTTCCTGAATGGTTTATGTTCTACTCCCAACTGCAAATTAACGCACCAGGTTTTTTAACATTTGGGGTCCAACAAATTGAATATGATATCTACTGATCTGTATCTAAAGTCTGAGTTTAACTGATTTGTTATGCAGGTTATTCCAGAGAGAATGCCAGATTGTTCTTATTTTTTGCAAGGTTTGTTGCAGAGGCTGTTGTCTTTCATCTACTGAATAATTTGACAATGTGATTCTAACATGTCTCATGCCAGGTTTATGCTCAAACAGTAATTGTCCTTATAGACATGTCAATGTGAACCCCAATGCATCTATTTGTGAAGGATTTCTCAGGGGATATTGTGCTGATGGAAATGAGGTATTAACCAATAAAGATAAGTTTTCCATTGGGCTACTGCATAATTTGAAGGCCTAACATTTTCCTGTTGTACCACTATTAAATCAATTTTTGTGCATATGAATAATGTTCACGATATTTATTTATTTCGAGAAAAATATGTAGCATAGGAATTTTCATTGTACTTGTGGTGGTTATTAGTTTCATCCCGTGTCCTTTTTCCCTGGTTGTTGGTTGCTAATTATTCTGATGATCTGCCAAATGTTGTCCGATGTCTATTATTTCAGCTAAAAATTCTTTCCTCTCTGGAGAAGTTTTACTTTGTTTAGTAACTCCTCTACTGGCTTCCACTTCATGTCACCTTGTGATCTAACTCAATACTTGCCAAATTATGTTGTTCCAGTGTCGGAAGAAGCACAGCTATGTCTGTCCTACTTTTGAAGCAACAGGAAGCTGTACTGAAGGATCCAAATGCAAACTTCATCACCCCAAAAAACAAAGCAAGGGAAAGAAAAGGAAGAGATCTGGAGATCAGAACAAGACCAGAGGACGCTATTTTGGTTCTATTCCTGCAGCTGATGTTTCTGAATCTGGGATGATGGTTGCTGCAAACCGGCATAAACAAAGTAGTGAAATTGAAGAGGAACTGTCTGACTACATCAGCCTTGATGTTGTGAGTGAAGAAGTGGCAGACACTGATGATCTATCATTTGATCCAGCAGAGTTGTGTGAGAATGACTCCTTGGATGATCTTGATGAACTCATTAAACCAGTTCTTCTATTGAAAACAAAGTTCACATCACAATCACCTGACTCACATATCCTCCACGCAAGTGGTGGAGACTTAGGTCCTTTGTTAATGAGGTAATTTAGGTAGTATAGAGCTCCCTTTTCCCCTTAAATTTTTTTCCCATTTGTTTTGAATGCATAGCTTAAGTGTAACTAAAAAATTTATCACCCCCCTCCCCTTAGTTTCTTTTTGCGGATTTACCATTGTACAATAACATCTGGAGTAATATAGATACAAATTTTCTTCCCCCACTACCTCAGTAGAACTGTCAATTTACATTAACAATTAACTTGGAGTTGCGTTTAACTCGATTATGTCATAATCATTGAGGTTTATCGTTGGTTCAGATATAGAAATATGTAATTAGGAAATCAACTTTTGTCTTTTCTATGGGAAAGGTGTTTAGGTTATTTTCTGTCTAAGATGCATGCAGCTTCAAAGTGGTAGATATCAAAGAGAGTGAATAAAGTGAGAATGTTGCTCTACAATTATACAAAGCATAATTCATAAAACCTACTTTCTAAATAATTAATACAGTTTTGACTAATCAATTTTAAATTCTAATTCGTATCAGATTAGTGACAACTAATGAATTCAAATTTTCTATTACTTCAAGTTCATACAATTTCTAACCGTAATATTCCAAAATTTCATGGCATTAAGTGAAATTTAGTTTTCAAAGCTTGGAAAAGAAATGAACATAAGGGAGAGAAGGTAGTGGAATAAGTTTCATAGTAAATGATCCAGACATGTTTATTGGAAAGAAAATGGTCATCTTTCTTTTTGTTTCAAAAATACCTTTAATTTAAATTCAACTTCAAACTATATTCAAAATAAAAATAAGTAATACATCATGAAAGAAATAATTTTTTCAAACGTTCTTATATAAGATTTATTCTGTATAGAAACATGATTTATTTAAATAATTATTAATTAAAAATATAAAATTATGATTTGACAGTACACAAATCATTATGATTAAAATAAACATTATTTCACCTAATTCAACTGTAACATGAAGATAAAAAAAATATATAACATTAGAAGTGCACAATAAATACATATATAGAGACTGTCTATGTAGTGTATTCATGTTCTACCTAATATCATGTATTCCATTTCTTTGCATTAGTATGAAAATAAAGAAAAGTATAAATATTTTTGTTTTCTGGTTTCTTTTATAAACTCTTAATTAACAATTTTTTCCCAAGAAAACAAAGACACAAAAGCTATTGAACAAACCTAATTAAATTATTTTTTATTTCTGGGAATAAACATGTTATTTTATAGTTGTGTATGAGAAACATTGTTTTTCTATATTATAATTGATTATACACTTTATAAAATATAAAGATTTCAATAAATTTTCAATCTAAGAATAATCTTAGAAAACATTATTAATTTTAAATTATTTTGTACTTAATCCTATTTTAAAAATAGTACAAACCGATTCATAAATTTTCAATTTGTTTTACTTAAGAAAATGTGATTTTAGGTTTAAAATTGAATCTAATTTGAATTTTCATTCTATAAAATGTTAAACTAATTTTCTTAAGAAAAATATGAATTTAAATTTAATTTTATTCCAATTATTTAAAGATTTAAATTAGATTTTTAAAATCCCAATTCATATTCATGCGTTACGTATGTTTCAATACTAAACTCTTACCATTCAGTCCAATTCTTTTAAACACACACACATTATCAAATATACAAATAATGATTTAAATTATTTTTTATTAAAAAACCATTTTAAAATCACTATTAAACTAATTCATAAATATCCAAACAATTTTCTTTTTGAAAATATAAATTATGAACTAAAATACAAAAGAAGCATTAAGCATGAATTTTGAACGCTTTCTTCTACCACCTCTACAGTTTTCTCATGAATGTCATAAAGAAAATCTGCTTTCTTCTTCCACCTCTACAGATTTCTCATGAATGTCATAAAGAAAATTAGCCGCGTAGTCAATTTTTTGAGCTGTATAATCCAAAAATATATTTCATATAAATATATTTCTAGATTCTACAATTCAAAATGTTCCAACTCTATACGCAATGTGAACTTATCCCATGCCTATAGAGAATAAAGAAAATATAAATACAGTGAAAGCTTTGTTAACATTTGGCTCCAGTTATTCACAATAAGAGTCACAATCTACTATAGTGGCAAGCTAATAAAACACTACAATAACATTACAATAATTCCATTAAGATTTTCTCAAAAAAAAAAAAAATACCTACATCTACTTGTTTCTTTTACTATTACAATAATCTCCCTCATCACGAAGTTGAAATATAATAATTTTAGAACTTGAATGCACTTGTAACAACAAAAAGAATATGTCAATTTAATGTGTAAAAAAAAGGAAAGTTTGTGTATGTGCTGGATAAAACTTCAAATGGATATATAATTTACACAACACTCTAAAATATGAAACTGACTGAATTTTCATTCTCTGGCTACAAAGGTTGATCCTAAGGGGTTCCATTAACTTCATGTTGACAAGATATTTCAGAAACAGAGACATGCATAATATCTTTGCATATGAGCTCAAGATGAAGTAGCTTAGGAACATATAATATCATGTTCTGAATGATGCAATTACAATATAGACAAAAAGAGAACCACCATGGTATACCAAATAATAGACAAAGCTTCTAAGACGTTCATTTTTTCTTATAGAACACAAATGAGAACCACAACTTATCAATCTTTCTTTCACCAAGTAGGTGAAAGTTCCAAGATAAAGTTAACTATAAACATATATAGAGACTTTGTTGGGTAACTCTTCCTTTCAAATCTTGGAAAAAACAAAGATTCCCTTCTCACATTTTGCTTAAAATTTCCAAGCATAAGTTGTCATCCCAGGGCTTAAATATCCCTTGGTGGGTCAAATTCTGCAAAAGAAATGATAAACAATGAACGACAAGATAACAATTATATTCAATTCACACAAGTTGGAAAAAGATATATATGCACAAGAACTCATAGTCACCAATGTGTTAAAAGTTGTAAATATGTAAGAAATTAAGAAATAATAAAAGAAATGATCCTATGAATTTTCTTTTTGAGAAAAAAATTTCAATGAAAATAGTTACCACAATGTTATTTCTATTTTTTCCCCTTCAAATAAAACAATCTACAGTATTTGTCATCTTCTTTATCATTCTAAATTTAAACTTGTCATTGTTAATAAATATTATTGTGTATATTTGAAACATAGACCCAAGTATTAGGACACTTTTCTCTTTGATTTTGTGTACTTTGAATGTTAAAAATCTATAAAATGGGTTATTTCTAGTTTTTAGTGTAATAATATTAATGTTATCATATATCTTTTAAACTTGTTAAAAACTAGTACCAGTTCAACCACGGTTCAACTATATTTTACTAATCAAACATTAAACCAATTTGAATCAAGGTTAAGAACAGGGTTCATTTCATTCTCATCTCAATAACTCAAGTTAAAAATCGCTTCAACAGGAAATTGTGTAAACGTGAATCTATTAACTTACTTGCAACCAGAAAATAAATCCGCGCAGGATAAATAAAACCATTTCTGGTTTTCTGAACTTAGTCATTGCTTTAGCTATTTCTGCACAATAATGAAACAAATATTTGACACACAATGGCATTAGATTAGGCAAAGAATGTTGTAAAATGAAAATAGAAGCACCTAACTGTCCAAAAGAAGCAGAAGCAACCTAACAACTGGCACAAACGATAGATTTTCATAAATTCAGACCGGTATTGAATAACCTAACCCAAAAACTCAGATGATTAAACAACAATAATCAGCCACAAGAATGAATTATTGGCACCTTGGTCTACCCTCAGTAGAGTAAATCAAAGGTCCCCTACCATTATATGTTGAGATTTAGTTCATTCGCTCATGAGCAAATTACAACATTATATTATTCATTTCTGTGGTTCTATATTATTTTCATCGCCAATGTTGATTTGGAATAAGTTCAATTTGAGCAAAACTTTTTATAAGCTCAATTTAGCCTATTCCAGTAAGCTTAAGAATAAGTTTTCATTTGAAAAGAGATTTTGAACAAGCAGTTAAAGAGCCTCCTTTAAATCCAAGCACACCCTCAAACACCTTTATTAAATTTTTGGTTTTACATAGACACCCCTGTTTACATTTTAAGCAGATGCAAAAACCATCTCAGTTTTCATTTGGAAAGAGATTTTGAACAAGCAGTTAAAGAGCCTCCTATAAATCCAAGCACACCCTCAAACACCTTTATTAGATTTTTGGTTTTACATAGACACCCCTGTTTACATTTTAAGCAGATGCAAAAACCATCTCAGTTGTAGGTTTACATTTTAAACAGATGCAAACTACCATCTTAGTGTGTAAAAAATGCACAAAATGTTGCTTATTTGTAGGTGTTCTTTGTGACCTCATTCAAATAATCCAACCATGTAACAAGAGATGCTTAATGTTGGAAGATAACAACAAATAGAAACCACTGAACCTGACTCTTGACCGGCTCAGTTAGGATTTAACTTCACATTAACAATTTATAAGTTAAAAAGGATCTTCGAAAATGTCAAAAAAGTTGAGAAAATACTGGACCTACCAGGATACAACTCAAGATACGATTTGTTAACACCCTTAGTGCAATAAGATTTGACCACCCCTTGACGTGTTTCAATATGACGCTCTGTTTTCCTCTTCTGATTTACTTCAAGCAGAAGTCTATCATGTTCTTCTTTGTCATAAGGCCTTTGAAGGTCATTCATAAGTCTTTTCCTAAACTGAGAATGATCGTAAGCAGATAATTGCCAGTTGTCTTTGAGGTTCACTTCAGTTCCAAACCACTGCACACAGACATTTCAAAGTAAAAAAATATTTATTTACTTCAATATGCAAGTTTGTGAACCATGATTATGAAATATACAGTAACATTTTGCAAAGTTAAAGACACTCACAGACAAATCATATGTTTTCGAAGAAACAAATGGAGAGTTCTCATGAATTTGATCAGGTTCTAGAAGGATAACATCAGGTTCAGAAGAATTACTGTCATCATCCACATTAACTGAATTTGAGATATTCCTCTCAGGCATATGTGTATGTAAGGTATTTCTCTCAGGCATGTCTGTTTTGAAGGTATTCCAGTCCAGCATGCCTGACTCTAAGGTTTTCCTCACATGCATGTCTGTCTCTATGGCATTCCACTTAGGCATATCAGTCTCTGATGTATTCCTCTTAGGCATGTCTGTCTTTGAGGTTTTCTTCTTAGGCATGTTTGTCTTTGTGATATTCCTCTTAGGCATGTCTGTCTCTGAGGTATTCCTCTTAGGCATGTCTGTCTCTATGGTATTCCACTTAGGCATGTCTGTCTCTAAGGTATTTCTTCGAGGCATGTTTGTCTTTAAGCTGTTCTTCTCAGGCATGTTTGTCTTTGAAGTATTCCTCTTAGGCATGTCTGTCTTTGTGGTATTCCTCTTAGACATGTCTGTATATGAGGTATTCCTTTTACGCATGTCTGTCTCTGTGGTATTCCACTTAGGCATGTCTGTCTCTGTGGTATTCCACTGAGGCATGTCTGTCTTTAAGGTGTTCTTCTCAGGCATGTCTGTCTTTGTGGTATTCCTCTTGGGCATGTCTGTCTGTGTGGTATTCCTCTTAGGCATGTCTGTCTTTGAGGTGTTCTTCTCAGGCATGTCTGGCTTTGTGGTATTCCTCTCAGGCATGTCTGTCTTTGAGTTATTCCTTTCAGCCATACACTCAACCTCATCATCAAAAATACTTAGAGAATTCAGATATTGTAGGTAATCTTCATCGCCTTCATTCATCTCATGATCAGACACTTGTGAATTTCCCATGACACTTGAAGTCTTTCTTATTAATTCACTAGGTACATAGTCATCAATACAAGAATTCAGGAATATCTGGTAATCTTCATCCACAACATCTAGTTCCGTATTACTGTGGCAATTGTTCTCGGGCACGACTGAAACATCTTCATATGGCCTTTTCTTACTAAGTCCTCTTCCAACCTCCAAATTCTGCTGAGATTTCATTATGACCCTTGTCTGTTTTCTCACTAAATCACTCCCTCTATTTCCAGACTCACAAGTTTGTTTTGGACCATTCATCATCTCATTGTGACAAATGTTTTGGGGCAGACCCCAAACATATTCATGTGGTCGTTTCTTGCTATGTCCTCTTTTAGCCTCCAAATTCTGACAAGATTTCAATGAGCAACTTGTTTGTTTTTGCAGTGAATCACTCCCTTTATATGCTGCATTTCCAGTCTCATAGCTTTGTTTTGAACCCTTCATCTCAGTGTAGAAATTGTTCCCGGGCACATCAGAAACATCTTCACTTGGCCTTTTCTTACTAAGTCTTCTTTTACCCCCCAAATTCAGCTGAGATTTTATTGGGCCACTTGACGGTTTTCTCACTGAACCACTTCCTTTATTTCCATTTTTTCTTGTTTCATACCTTTGTTTTGAACCATTCATCATCCCAGTGTCTAACTTGGGATCGTTATGAAACCTTTCTTCCCCCAAAAACATCATATACTGAGGATCATAATGGACGCTGTCGTAGCCAATATTAATGTCATTATCAGGATCATCAGCGTTATCGCCACTGACAACATCAATATCTTCATAATTATATGTAACCAAAAACAATTTGTAATCTTCATCCATTTCATCCTCTGACATAGGACCCTCTTGTATTGACAAAAACGACACATTTCCACAATTATTTATGGTTGATCTTGTACCACTATCATGGTGATTGTGCTTTTCACGTATATTTGAAAGTTCCCGTCTCTTCCATCGTCTTTCTAACCTAAAATCTCCAGAATCAGGAACTATCTGGTTCTCACTACTCTCATAATCATCCAGATCAATCGTAGCAGGCTTCATTTTCATTTAACAAGAACAGTGTCCTCCTTTGAGACTGAAATACTTACTGAAAACAGAAAAAAGAAAACAGTTCATTAGTTATGGTCGAAATAGCTACCTTGAGGAAAAGATTATGGCGAAATACTTATATAAAAGTACATAATTTTCTAATGGAGAACATGTTTAACAATGCTTATTGGAAACAAAATGCAATCCAAACAAAAGATACAGTAACTCATTAACTATATCAATAGATAACAATCGATCCATTTGTTATAATACAAATATCAATAGATAATACAGATACAAATAACAATACTGATTATAATACACACTACACAGTAATAGGAGCTTAATCAAATCCACCAATAGGCATTTAAGCTGAATTGAATGTAACAATAACAAAGTGAACAACGGCCAAATATATCTTTCACCTACTATTCTATTTTGGAAAGGGGCAAGAGAGTTTCTTAAATCAAAACCAGACTAAGTTCAAGTAGTTATCTAATGACATTCCAAAGCTTCACAGCTAAATATAAGAAAGAAACAATAACATTCATACCAGTTCTGGTCATGTTATCTTCAACATAAAGAAGATTTTACAATAAATGACAAAAGGTGAAATAGTATAACACTTCAAACCAGTCTATCAACACAAAACAAAGGCAAGATTTGACAACATAGCAACACCAACCAGCAAATGATGGCATGATAGTAAAAGCTTACAAAGAACTGATTTAATATTCATTGAATAATGAATACCCAGATGAATAATAGTTTTCATTTGCAAAACACATTAGAAACTTTCAATCGAAAGATCAAACATTCACAAAAGCCAATCATGATAATTCTTACATCTATTACTTATAGCCTAAATAAACGATTCACTATCCTAAGTAAACTCATTTCCTCATTGTTCAAAACAATGTTTTGGTTCCTATAGCTATAGTTTCATCATTATTAAGCCCACTGCATGCAATCCTTCAATGTCACATTCATGGCATTTTCTCATAACCCTATCTTCTACAAAAATTAAAAACAAAAAATCGACCTTACAAACAGCATTAACAAACACTCCACAATGAACGCTGATGCATTACAAAGCAAATTAAGAGCATAAAAAGAAAATAAGATGAAGGCATTCAGCAAATCCTTCAAAATAAGATTACACTTCGTCAAAAAGAAAAAAAAAAAAAAAAAAAAACAAAATTAAAAAAAAAAAAAAAAAAAAAAAAAAAAAAAAAAAAAAAAAAAGAGAAAGGAAAAGGG